>Ga0208856_1000040_pt1 | contig 54013 bp, 46 predicted proteins | sample LakMenEpi13Jul12_FD_150690 | JGI IMG/M metagenome (GOLD analysis project Ga0208856, IMG submission 150690) | Freshwater microbial communities from Lake Mendota, WI - 13JUL2012 deep hole epilimnion (SPAdes) | ecosystem: Environmental > Aquatic > Freshwater > Lentic | place: Lake Mendota, Madison...
CGCCTTGGCCGAACCCACCGCCGCCACCGCCCTGACCGAACCCACCGCCGCCACCCATAGCCCCACCACCTGTAGAAAGTGGGATTTGATAAAGTTGCGAGATTTGCATGCCCGGACTATTATTTTGTGTGTATTGGGATGTGCCCTGAATTCCCCCGGTACTTTGTTGGAAAGCACCACCTCCGCCTATACCTGTCTGGCCGCCACTAGAACTGCTTCCAGTATTAAAATTAAGATTTTGGTTAGCAATCTGTGCTTGAACTGTATTATTTAAAGGGCCTGGCGGTGGTGGAGCAGGAGGCAAAATCATCCTATATCGTTGTGCAAAGAGAGCATCAGGAGAAATAAACAATCCAACCGGAATCAGGAATTTTAAACTTAGAGCTAATAAGTTTTTATTTTTGAACATGAGAAAGTTCCTTTGATAAATAAATGCTTCTATTACATAGTACACTGTTATAAGCTAAAAAGGCTTTATTAAACAATCAAACTTGCTAATTTATAATTATTACATCGGAATAATCAGATTTAATGCAAATTGATAGGAAAACTGAGGGCAAAATAACATTTTGAATGAAAACCTCGTTATTTTTTGTGTTTCCCTCAAAAGAATCACTATTTCCGATTGATTTACAAACGAAAACAAAACAATTATAAAAAGATTTATAGTGTCTTTAATAAAATAAATTAATAAGTATTATGAGGGAATAACCTTACTATTGGGCTGCAAAAATTCCTCAATTCGCTTCTTATAGCAAACTTAGAATTGGGTTATTGTTTACAGGAATAGCCCCGAAATTTTGGAATCCAGCGTGATTTCACCCACTTACTTAGAAACCCTCTAATGGGACTAAAACTTGCCTTTTGGTTAAATTTGCAAGGATAATGAATGAGACTATAAAATTCAAATCTATTGCCTTTTTGGATTAAACCAGGGATGCGCAGGTACAAGAAGAGAAGCGGAAGACTGGCTTTAGAACTGTTAGACAAGAAAAAACAAGATTTGCCACGAATGAACACGGATTTACACAGAAGTTAAGCAGAAGACTGGCTATGGACTTATCTTAGCGTCTCCAAAACTTGGCTCAGCCTAGTTTTCTACTTCTTAAGGCAGGCCCATGATGGCGGAGCGTTTGAGTTCTTCCAAAGATTTAAATCGTTCTTCGGGTGGCATGGTTACAAAAATCCAGTCATGGCATTTCACTCGAACAATCCTGCCAGGGCGATACCCATCCAGAAGTTCGGTAAACTTTAAGCGCACCTGAATACCACTGCTGCCTAGGGGTGGTGGGTTTGCTGTTTCTTTCCAATCGAGAACTTGCCCAATTTTTTTATCAGCCCTATGAAACCAAGTGCGAAGCGTTTTATCCGATGCACCAACCCCAAATCCTTTTTCCTGAGTAGCCTTGAGTTCATCATAAAGAGATTTATCCATACCGCCAAAAAGGGTAAGGGTGACTACGCCACCACCATAGTCAAAATTTTCGACATGATCAATCCAAGCGGGGAGCCAGCGCTGCTTTTGATAACGGACATGTTTTTTGCGTTGAAGTTCAGTAGCAAAAGCCCTGCTCTCTTCATCAAGCCAAAGTTCAGAAACCGAGTATTCGTTATCGCGCCAACCTTGGGCCCATCCTAGATTAAAGTTAACCATGGTGCCAGGAGAGATTTCCTTCAGATCAACCAGCTTGCGCGATTTCCAAATTTTCGAAACCTGATCAATGTCAAAGGTGTAGGGTTTATTGATACCATCCTTGGCAGATTTTCCCTCGGGGGTCAGATTGATTTTGCCTTTGATCTCATCAACCGAAACGACTTTCCAGTTTTGGCCGCGCTTTTGATAGAAACTAAAATCATCCTCTAGGGAAACGGCATGATTATGTTTCACATGATACTTTTCCATGTTTGGGATTGCGGGAATAGTTTTTTCCTCTCCCTCTGGTGGCAATAAAAAATATCCATGAATATGGGTGCCAAGGGGGATATCACGAAGCTCTGCGGGAGCGCCGTTATACCAGATCATGCCAAAGGGAAGCATGGCAAAGTAATGAAGAGGGCCAGATTGATAACGGTCGCCTGGTGGATTTCCATCCAACCTAATTCCACCTCTTCGATTTATTGGATCGATAAAAACAAGTTCGCCTGCGATATAAGTACCTGAATCAGATGGTGGGAACTCACCTGCTTTCAGCACGGGGACTTTTTTTTCTTGAGCATAAACTAATGCAGGCAAGGCTAAGATTAAGCTGGAAGCAAGTAAAACAAGAATCGATAAAAGACGAAGCATCATGCCTGTATCTCCGAGATGGGCGCAAGGCTGTCTGCAAATTTTTCTGTTTTAACATCCATCTTTTGTGCCATGGTGAGAAGCAGATTGGAAAGCCTCGCTTTCTCGTTGACAGGTTTATGGTAGATGGCGGGGTGTTTATCATAGCCTTGGAATTGCGCAGATGCATTAAAATCAATATGCCTACCATGCTTAAGGCCAAGCTTGGAACCACCTGCAAGAACAAGGGGAAGACTGGCATTACCATGGCTATGACCATATGCCATGCCACTGCCATAAAGTGCCATGGTGGTATCCAGCAAGGGGCCATCGGCATCTTTGACTTCGCTTAGTCGATCAAGAAAATAGCTGAACTGTTTGATGTTGAAGGCATCGTTTTCCGCAAGTTGTTTCATCAAATCAGGATTCCCGTTATGGTGGGAAAGAGAATGGCGATCTTGTTTAATACCTATTTCGGGAACAGCAAATCCCTGACCTTCTTCGCCCGTGTTGAAGGTAACAACTCTGGTCATATCGGTTTGAAATGCAAGAACGATAAGATCATAAATAGTGCGGAGATAATCACCCAGCATCTGCATCGAGATTTCGCGGTTAAGGCGAGATTGGGTTGCTGGCTCGATCTTAGGTCGTGCGGTGTCGAGCCATTTATCAGAGCGCTCGGTCCGAATTTCCACTTCGCGAACAGAAGCTAGGTACTGCTGCAAACGGCCCCTGTCTTCATTTCCCAATTGATTATCCAAGCTTTTAGCATCATCAAGAATTGCATCAAGAATACTACCGCGCCTTTTATAACCCCTGCGTTGACTAGCAATACCACCCTTTGGATCTTCAAAAAGTTCTCGGAACACGACTGCGGGGCTGGATTGCGAAGGCAACTGGATACCATCAGCATTCATCGAAAGGCTTCCACCCTGATTACTGAGTTCGAGTGATGAGAAGCGCGTTTTCGGTCCGGTTACCGAAGCCATCAGTTGGTCCACTGAAATGGTGTTGCGTTCTGAAGGTCCAATCTTGGCACCTGTCAACCAAATGGATTTGCAATTATGATGATGGCCAAGCCCGTTTGGATGATGAATACCACTGAAGGGAGTGATATTGGAGCGATGTTTCTCAAGCGATTGCAAAGGCATCGATAATTTATAATCTGGCCCAGATTCGCGTATTTGGTAATCAACAGTGTTGACACCGTTTGGAAGATAAATAAAGACACTGCGCTTTGCCTTCATGGGGGCATCAGCAGCACGAAGTGGAACCATGCAATCTAGAAGCGGCAAAGCAAGGGTGACGCCTAAGCCACGAAGCATATGGCGACGACTAAGCAGCCAGTTTTGTGAAAGAATGTTCATAAAAGATTTCCTAGGTTTGTTGGTATATCATCTCTTCTGAAAAAGGTCTGAATATACAAGATTCTCGATCACTGATTTAAGTTTGTAATCATCCTTCTTTGAAGCTAACGCAATTGATTTGATCTGATCGATGTCGTCAACGGTCATGGCTCTGCGAAGTGCAAAGGTTGCAAGTTGTTCGACAAAGGCCAAGGCAAAGCGATCCATATCCTGCAGGAGAATTTGCTTGAATTCGAGGGAATTATTGTAAGTGCGTCCATCCATCATGGTGCCACTTGCATTCACAGGGGGATTTGTTCCCTGCCCAGACTTCATAACTTCTTCGGTTCGCCAGCGGCCTATAGCATCGAAATTATCGAAGGCAAATCCAAGTGGATCAATCCGTTGATGGCAGGAAGCGCATATTGCATGAGTAGTATGAGCTTGCAATTGCATGCGCACGGTGGCTTTGGGTTTATTAAGAGGGGTTGGTTCCAGCGGTTCAACATTTGGCGGTGGGGGCGGTGGAGTTTTAGCAAAAATAGCTTCTGAAACCCAGACGCCACGATGTACTGGTCGGTGCCTGGTGCCATCAGACGTAAGCATGAGAATACCAGCCTGGGTGAGCAATCCACCACGATGATCTTCTGGCTTTAGAGCAATTCGCTGCATCTCTGGATTTTTTAACGGTGGCATTTGGTAATGAAGTGCAAGCCTGGAATTCATCATGGTCCAATCGGAGTGAATGAATTCACGCAGGGAAAGGTTTTTATCAAACACCTCGTTAAAGTAACCAACCGATTCCATCACCAAGCTTTTTTCAAGCCATTTGTCGTAATCGGGATAAAGCTCTGAATCGGGTGGAAACATACCCACTTTGTGCAATTGCAACCATTGTTGCGGGAAGGCATCGGTGAAGCGTTTGATTTTTGGATCCAACAACATGCGGGCAACCTGAGTTTTCAAAACTTCAGGCTGTTGTAGTTTTCCTGACCGGGCGGCATCAAGCAAATGGTCATCGGGGATTGAGCCCCACAGGAAATACGAAAGACGGGAAGCTAGTTCCCAATCGTTAACTTTTGGAAGTTTCTTTAAGGGGGAACCTTCTTCGAGATAGTAAAAGTTTTTGGAAGTAAGCACGCCCACCATGGCAGCCATGTAAGCGGAGCGAAACTTTTCACCTGCAGCCATTTCATCTGCGATAACTTTCATCAGGCGCTTGATTTCATTTTCTTTAGCAGGTCGCCTCCAAGCTTTGGATGCGAAATAATTCAAACACTTTTGAGCTTCCGCCAAGTCGCCTTCTTTTGCAGGGATCATTCCTTCCCGTTTTTTACGATCCGCATCCAATAAAATCGGGCCTTCCCATTCGACCCAGTCCACAATCAATAATGGAAATATCGACCGCCCCTGTTCATCAAACAGCTTGTAACTCTGGGGCCGAGTGGATTGCATTTCCTTAGTGCTTACAAAAGGCACATCGGTAAGGCTAAGAGTATGCCCATCGGACAACATTCCCGGAACTTCATTTGTAAGATCAAAACCACCTTCAGGAAGAAAAGATTCTATCTCAACAATGGTTGGTTTATTCTCTGCTGCGATTACATCCTGACCAACTATGGATTTTTTTAAACCCTGATGCCAAAGCGAAAGATGAGGAAGTCTTCCTTTAAAAGAAGGCAGGGCGCTGACTTGAACACGGATGCGATAAAGGCCTGGGGCAGTTGCACGGATACTACCACGATGAATCCCGGGAAAAAGCAACCAGCGATTGCCAGCATTGGGCTCACTACGACCTTTGGTAGAAACTGGTTCTTTAAGAGGAAAACCCCTTTCAAGCACAGTTTCAGCAGCTTTAAAATATCGATCAACATGGGAAGGAGAAAGCGAAAGCATGGAACCTATGCGGTTGAAACCATGCCAGCGGGGATCTTCGTTAAAGGCTCCGGGAAGATTCACATCATAATAAACGCCAAGCAAATCATAAATCGAATAGCCATATTCATCACGACTTAATCGATAATGAGATACCGGCCCACGCTTTGCCATTCGGGTCGCCTCGCCCTGCTTGATTTTGGCAGATAGCCAATCCACTGCTTTGCCAAGTTCATCGGCCTTGGGTTGAGGTTCCTTTTTAGGGGGCATCTCTCCTGAATTCATGCGGAACAAAACTTCGCCCCAACGCTGCGCTACCGAAATATCAGAAAAGTCTGTGGAAAGAGAATCGAGGCGGAATTCGCCCTTCTGTTTATTTGCATCATGACAACGCAAGCAATAAGACTTAAAAAAAAGCGCATGATCCTCCTGCGCATTAACCCCTGAGGTTAGAAAGCTCGCAAGGAAAGTAATAACCATGGCGTATTTCAAAGATCTTCTCGGGGTAATGGAGTGAATGATTATCTTAATCAAGTTTGAAGTACTGTTTACATGCCAAAACAAGCAGGAAGTTAATTATAGGCCCGAAATAAACAGCTTGCAATAAGTATATACAAGAAAGGTACCTACCCAAGATCGCCCTTTTACCCAACTTCCAAACTTTAATCCATTCTTAAGAATCCTTCAAAGGTTTTATAAAGATATACCGATAGTAGGGATAAGGGAAAATTGCCCTTGAATGCCCAGTTGTTTTTATCGGGAGATTGCCTTGACCCAGACATCGAAATCCACTTCTTACAATGATATTCCTTACGAAAGTTTTCCGTTTCAACAAACGCATCCAAATAGGTTGGCAACGATCGCCAGGCTTTTTGGATTACAATCTCCTAATATTGAAACCTGTAAGGTTTTAGAAATTGGCTGTGCTTCAGGTAACAATCTACTACCGATGGCGGAATACCTACCCAAGGCTAATTTTCTGGGCATCGATTTATCTGCAAACCAAATTGATGAAGGCAACAAGCTTCTAAAAGTTCTTGCGCTTCCCAATATAGAGCTACGTTGCCAAGATGTTCTTGATTTTAACGAAGAGACAAAATTTGATTTCATCATTATACATGGAATTTATTCGTGGGTGCCCGCACCAGTACAAGAAAAGATACTTGCGATTTCCAAGAAGAATCTTTCACCCGATGGCGTAGCTTACATCAGTTATAATGTGCTTCCTGGATGGCATATGCGAGGAATGATCCGCGATATGATGCTTTATCACTCCGGGAAATTCCCTGACAATAACTCAAAAATCATACAGGCCAAGGCCCTTTTAGAATTCCTATCGAAATCCGTCCAAGGTGATAAAAACCCCTATGGCATATTCCTACAATCCGAACTGGAATTACTTAAGAAACAAAACGATGGTTACTTCTTCCACGAATTTTTAGAGGAGAATAACTTCCCAGTTTATTTCCATGAGTTTAGTTCTGCAGCCAACCGCCATGGGTTGAAATACCTTGGCGACTCTGATGTTCGAACTATGTCTACACGCGACCTGACTCCTGAAGCCCAGCAATTACTAACCAAAACGCCTAGCATGATCGAGACGGAGCAATACATGGATTTTTTACGCAATCGCATGTTCCGTACTTCTCTGATCGTGCATGATAACAAAAACCCAATTTACAACTTAAACTCATCAGCTATTGTAAATTTTAATGTAACTTCAAACCTGACACCCGTAGAACAAAATATCGATTTGCATTCAACTAATCAGATTCAGTTCACCGCTCAAGATGGAACCGCCATAGGTACCACTGAACCACTAATCAAAGCAGCGTTGTTATGCTTGTTTGAATCCACCCCAAACTCAATGACTACTGGAGAAATCATTGAAGGCGCATACAAAAAACTTGGATCTAAACCTCCCGTGGCTGCAGAGGAACTTGCAAAAGTAACCGCACAATTAGGGCAGACACTAATTACTGCTTATACTTCTCTGCCTGTAGGTTCGCTAGAACTTACGACAATGCCGATAAATAGATCTTCGCTTGTCTCTTCAAAACCCAGAGCTTTCAAGTTGGCACAAATACAGGCAGTCACCTTGGGCATGATAACAAACCCAAGGCATCAAATGATCCGGCTCGGGGATTTCGAAAAAGTTCTTTTACCAATGTTGGATGGCAAAACAACAATAACAGAGATAATTAATAAGTTTAAAGACCTTGTAATTACTAATAAAATTGTTGTGAAGGATAACGGCACACAAGCTGATGCAACCAGAGTGAATGAAATCATTCAGCAGCAGGTGGAAAATGCGTTGAAGACGCTTGCAAAAAACGGCATGTTAGTTGATTAGATTATTCTAATTCAACAGTCCAATAGGCGTTATCAAGAAATGTACGCCAAGATTGATACTTCGTATTGTTAAGTTTCAAGCTGAGCGAAGGACTGCGCTTGGGTTTTTCTGGTTTCCGAATAAGGTTCATGCTGGCTTGCTTTGGGGTTCTGCCACCTTTTCGAACATTGCAAGAAACGCAGGCACAGACAATATTTTCCCAGGAGTTTACACCTCCCTGACTACGGGGCAGGATATGATCAAGGCTGAGTTCAGGCATCGGAAATTTTTTCCCACAATACTGACATATATTGTTATCGCGGGCAAAAATGTTCTTTCGATTAAACTTAACGGATTGCTTTGGAAATTTATCGTACTCTGTCAGACGAATAACTCTGGGAACTTGGATTTCGCAAGAAACCGTGCGAACCCAATCATCTTCTTCTTTGCGGAAAAATCTCGCCCGGTATTCACTAACCTCAAGCCAGCTCGAAAAATCATAGGTCGAATATTGCCCATCCTCGGTACTGACCACCTCTGCTTGTTCTTTTACCAAAAGAATAAATGCCCTTCGGACATTGATGATCTGAACCGCCATAAACATCTTGTTCAACACAAGAACACTGGAATCAAGAGGACAGGCTAACGATGAACCCATATAATTACCTCTATTCAAAACAATAAGAGTTTAAAACCTTAACAAATAATCAATTACGACAAATCACGAGCTATAATAAAATCATAATAGCAGTGTAATGCAAGCATAAGCAAGCCTCCATTGGTACAGAACTTCGGGAATTCTCCAAATATTCATAGAATAAAAACATGAGCGAAAAAGAAAAACTTAGCAACTCTGATGCGCGACTTGATGAAGAAAAGCTGGCAAACGGCTTAGTATCGCGTGGGTTGATGACCAACGAAGAAGTAAAAAAACACGCACCCGATGGCACCTTGGGCGCTGAAGGTTACCTAAAAAAACTTACGGCAGCAGGGTTACTTACGAAGGGGCAAGCAGAACGTGCCAAGGTAGACCTGACCCTATTAGTTGGTCAGCAAATCCCCGGATATGTAATGCTTGAGAAATTAGGCCAGGGCGCGATGGGCGTCGTTTATAAAGCATTGCAAACACGCTTGAACCGCCATGTAGCAATCAAACTGCTGAAGGGGAAGAAAACCAATGATGCGGGATTCTTCGCCCAGTTGGAGCGCGAAGCCAGACTTGCTGCAAAGTTAAGCCATAACAATATCGTGCAAGCGATCGATATCGGGTCTGCAGGGAAGTTTCATTATTTTGTGATGGAGCTCATCGATGGGAAAACCATCCAAGATGAAATGAAAGCTGGTAAAAAGCGCTACGAAGAAAAAGAAGCAGTTGAAATCATTTTGCAAATAGCGCAGGCACTAGACCATGCAAGCAAGCGCGGGTTGGTGCATCGTGATATCAAGCCCGCAAACATTGTGATGACATCTGAGGGAATTGCAAAGCTTGCGGATCTAGGGATGGCGCGTGAAAATACCGATGAGGCAACTAACTCCCGCGAAAAGGGGATGATCATCGGCACTCCGAATTACATCGCTCCCGAACAGGTTCAGGGCAAATCTGATATCGATACCCGTGCCGATATTTATTCGTTAGGTGGAACTCTTTACCACATGGTTACGGGTCAACCGCCCTTTGTAGGGAACACGGTGATGGAAGTGCTGAAAATGCACGAGAAGGCTGAACTAGTACCCCCGGATCATTTGAACGATAGCCTAAGCGCAGGCCTGGGCGAAGTTGTGGAAATGATGATGGCCAAAGACCGCAACATGCGCTATGGTTCGCCCGAAGCATTAATCAAAGATCTTGAATGCCTTATTAACGATATGCCACCGAAGCTTGCAAGGCAGAAAATGAGCTCCTCGCTTGCAGCACTTTCTGAGGGCGAAGAAGAGCACGATCATATCCCTGAAGCCGAATTGCCCCAATGGGTGATGATAACTCTTGCGGCTTTAGGTACTTTGCTATTTATCAGTTTGATAGTAAACATCGTACTGGTAATGCGTAGATAAAACCAAATTACTCTGGTGTCAGAAAAACCGCTCCCAAAGGGGGAAGGGTAAGCTCCATGGAATAAGGGCGGTTGTGCCAAGACATTTCCTGAGTTTGCTTACGGCCTTGGTTGCCCTTGCCGCCGCCGCCATAATAAGGCGAGTCAGAATTAAGGATTTCAAGCCAAGTTTCGCCGAAAGGAACTCCCACCCTGTAGCCATCTTTAACCAAAGGGGTGAAATTAAAAACCGCTAGAACAGGCTTAGCCCCATCGAGATCCCAGCGAAGAAAAGCAAATACGCTACCTTCGTGATCCGAGCAATCAATCCATTCGAGGCCGGAGGGTTCGCAATCTTTTTCATAAAGGCCGGGCTGATTCTTATACATACGGTTTAGATCTGCGACAAACTTTTCGATACCACGATGCTCGGGAGAATTAAGCAGATTCCAATCCAAGCTTGAATCATGATTCCACTCGGCCCAAACGCCAAGCTCTGCGCCCATGAAAATCAACTTCTTACCAGGCTGGGAATATTGCCAAGCAAGCAACAAACGCAAGTTAGCAAGCTTCTGCCAATAGTCGCCAGGCATTTTGTTTAAGAGTGAGCCCTTGCCATGCACCACTTCATCGTGGGAAAGAGGGAGGATGAAGTTTTCTTGATCGCAATAAAGCATACGGAAGCTGAGTTCATTTTGATGCCATTTGCGGTGAATCGGATCGCGTGCGGTGTAGCGAAGGGAATCATGCATCCAGCCCATATCCCATTTGTATCCAAAACCTAACCCACCAGAATGAGTAGGCCGAGAAACCATAGGCCATGAAGTTGATTCTTCAGCAAAGGTTTGAACATCAGGAAATCTGGAGTAAACCTCTTCGTTAAACTTTCGAAGAAAACTGGTAGCTTCGATATTTTCATTGCCACCATACTGATTAGGAATCCACTCGCCTTCATTCCTGCTGTAATTCAGATAGATCATGGATGCAACAGCATCAACGCGTATACCATCAATGTGGTAATGTTCAAGCCAGAAGCAGGCGCTGGAAAGCAAAAACGATCTAACTTCATGTCTGCCAAAATTGAAGATGCAGGATTTCCAATCGGGATGAAAGCCCTGCTTGGGATCAGCATGCTCGAAGAGATGGCTACCATCGAAGTAGGCCAGTCCATGTTGATCATTGGGGAAGTGGGAAGGCACCCAATCGAGAATAACGCCCAAGCCATTCTGGTGAAGATGATCAATGAGAAACATAAGATCCTGAGGCGAGCCGTATCTGCTGGTTGGCGCAAAGTAGTTGCTGGTTTGGTAACCCCACGAGCCATAAAAAGGATGCTCGGTGATAGGTAGAATCTCGAGGTGGGTAAACCCAAGTTTCAACATATGCTCGGTAAGTTGCGGGGCTAGTTCACGGTAAGTGAGCCAGCGGTTGCCATCTTCGGGAACTCTTTTCCAAGAACCCAAATGAAGTTCATAAATAGAAACCGGAGCATTATGAGCGATTTTGTTTCTACGCTCATCCATCCATGCAGAATCATTCCAAGCATAAGAAAGATTGCATAGCGCAGAAGCAGTGCGGGGTGCAATTTCCATCGCAAAAGCAAAGGGATCAGACTTTGCAACCTGATAACCCCCATGATTGGAAATAATATGAAACTTATAGAGATCGCCATTTTTCAAACCAGGAACAAAACCTGCCCAGATCCCAGAACTGCCTACAAGATGCATGGGATGAACGCCAGGCTCCCAATTATTAAAATCACCAACAACACTAACTGATTGAGCAGAGGGGGCCCAAACAGAAAAATGAAAACCGGTCTGGTTATCAAGAGTGAATGGGTGAGCACCTAGCTTTTCGTAAAGCCTGCTATGGTTCCCTTCATTAAAAAGATGAAGATCCAAAGGGCCAAGCAGATTTTTTTCAGGCGGTATCCAAGTATTATTATTTTCCACTAGCGATCCTATCATATGCAAGAGATCAAGCATGACTCCCATAAAAGGAGCACCATAAAATCCCTTATTGATATTGTATCCACAGACTTCCCATCTTGCCGGATTTCCTTGGATGTTTCTCAAGGGAACCTCTGTTACAATCGATTTATTAGACTCGATCCATTTGTTCGTACCAGAGAAAATATGGGGCCAGGCTTGCAATTAATCCTAATAATTCTGATCATTGCGGTGATAATCATCCTAATCAATCGGAATCTTCCAGAATTCACAAATGTTGAAACTTGGGAAGATTCATCCCCAGAACCGGGTAAAATTCAAACAGGGCAAGAGAATATCCAAGCAGCTTGGCTAAACGCCTTGGCAAAGCGAAAAGTCGAGATCCCGGCACTTTTTCTTATTGGATTAGGTGGAATCAACCTGATTATGGGTTCCGTGATCATGTTGCGCAGCATCCAAATCTCGCAAATTCCAACTGAAGATTTTGAACGCGACTACGAAGAAGCCAAAAATATCACCCGAAAAATCATGCCCGAAGCTGCTATCAACCTCGATAACCAAGAACTCTCCATCAAAGAAATTCAAAAGAAAACCATCTGGATCAATGCAGGGTACTCTTGCTTCCTTCTAGGCGGATCATATCTGATGATTATAGGTGGTTGGAATATGCGCCAATTTAATTCTCTGGGCATGGTCATGCTTGGGGTCCTTTATTGCGCAATGCCTTGCGTCAGCTGCGCTGGTACTTGTGGCTTAGGCCAAGTGATCGCAGCATGGTGCTTGCTGGTACTATTCAACCCATTAGTAAGGCAGGAGTTTGCAAAAGTCGCAAACCGAAGCATCCAGAATCGTGATTCTGATTGTTAAAACATTTGTCAGGCTTTAATCATGATATTACAAATACCTTTAATGTTACTATTAGCTTTAGCTCAACCGCCCACACCCTTGATATGGGCTGCCGATGAAGAAGGTGGCGCACCTTATGTTTACCGAGATAACAAGCTAGGCCGGGTCGGATTCGAACTAGATATCATCAATGCACTTGCAGAAGAATTAAAAAGGCCGATTGAATTTAAACAGTATGCGTTTGATAGTTTGATCCCAGGATTACTGAAAGGCGATTTCGACTTCGCAATGAATGGGCTGGAAATCAATGAAGAACGCCAGGAAAAAATCCGATTCTCAAAACCTTACTACATTTACCGCCAGCAATTAGTGACCCGTGCCGATGAAAAAAGATTCAACACCCTGCTCGGATGCAAAAACACACAGGGCGCCATCGTAGGCACCATGGATGGCACCCAAGCAGAGCGCCTGCTAAACCAAGCTAAAATCCCAATCCGAACCTATTCTTCATCAACGGAAGCCTACTCCGATCTGGTTTCTGCTGGCCGTATTGATGCGGTATTTCTTGATCTACCCATGGCAATATCCTACGCACTACCCAACAAACGATTGCAGTTTGCAGGCAAACCAACAGCCCGAGGTTTCTACGCCATCGGATTTCATCCAAAAAATGAAACACTTGCAAAGGAAGTAGATGCTGCGATCGATGCTCTAAAAACCAATGGCAAACTACGATCGATTCTAGTGAAGTGGAATTTATGGGATGAATGCCAAGAAGAGCTTAGCCCGGGATTTTTATTCGAAGAAGAAGGCAGGCCCAATACTATCACACATTCTATCCTCGAAGAAAATCAAGCTTGGACAATAAATCGCTACCTACCATTGCTTCTCGAAGGCACTTGGGTAACCATCCAACTCACGCTTTGTAGTTTTGCATTGGCATTGGTTTTGGGTTTACCATTATCTCTAGCTAGGCTTTATGGAACACCTTGGTTAAAAAGCTTAGCGTTGCTGTATGTGGAATTTTTCCGGGGGATCCCAGTTCTACTGCTGTTGTTTTTCCTTTACTTTGGATTGCCTGCAATTGCAGAGTCTTCAGGGTTGAATATATCCCTTGCATTAAGCCCATTTATTGCAGCGACCTTAGGTTTGGGGTTGAACTATGCTGCTTACGAAGCGGAAACTTTCAGAGCAGCAATTCAATCCGTGCCCCAAGGGCAATGGGAGGCTGCTGCATCCTTGGGTATGGGCAAAACCCTTACTTTCAGGCGCATCATATTCCCTCAGGCAATGCGCATCGCTTTACCCACCACCACCAATGACCTAGTTGCATTGTTTAAAGATACCAGCATCGCAAGCGTTGTGGCTTTGGTAGAACTCAACAAACAGTATCAAATACTGGCAAAGTCGAGTTTGAAGTTTGTGGAACTTGGATTGATAACTGCGCTGTTATACCTTGCGCTTTCCGTACCATTGGGAAGATTAGCAAGGGCATTAGAAAAAAAACTTGCACCAGAGAGGCGCTAGCAATGAATATCAAAGCGCAGGAAATATGCAAAACCTTTGGCAAACGCCCAATACTTGATGGGTTAACCCTAAACGTGTCATCTGGTGAAACCGTAGTGATAATTGGACCAAGTGGTTCTGGAAAATCGACCTTTTTACGCTGCCTCAACGGCTTACAAAGTATTGATTCAGGTACCATTCAGGTTGGGGATCACAAACTTGAAGCTTCGAATGGAAAACGATTCAGTCCTTTTTCTTCGGATGTTCGAAAAGTGCAGGGGATGATCTTTCAGGATTTCAATCTGTTCCCCCACATGAGTGTGTTAGGAAATGTAACCGAGGCACCAGCAAGAGTGCTAAAGCACAACCAAGCTGATGCAAGGAATCTTGGATTGGAGCTGTTAAAAAAAGTCGGCCTAGAAAGCCATGCAAATCATTATCCCTCGCAACTTTCAGGTGGGCAAAAACAAAGGGTTGCGATAGCCCGGGCACTGGCAATGAAGCCAAAAGTTTTACTTTGCGATGAAGTAACCAGTTCTCTCGACCCGGAACTAAAGCACGAAGTCCTCGATGTGTTGGAAAAGCTGAAAAACGAAGGAATGACCTTGTTGATGGTGACGCATGAAATAGGATTTGCAAAAAAAGCTGCAGACAAAGTTGTATTCCTTGCAGAAGGTAAAGTGGTGGAAGAGGGCCCACCCCAGCAGATTCTTGAAAGCCCTGAAAACTCTCGCATTCGCACTTTTATTTCAAAGTTAATGAGCTAATAAAAAAAGGCCCCATGAATAATTCACAGGGCCTTTCAAAACACAAAAGTTTTGGCGTAGTGTTACTTGCTTGAAAGCAAAAGGCTGTTGAGGCCAAGAATCAGAATTACTTGATCCAACTGCTTTTCAAGTATGGACAAGACCTTCTCAGGATCAACAATCAGAATATTATTCTCGCGAATCTGAAGCTGTTGCTTTTGCACCAACTCTTGAAGGCTCGTGAGGATACCTTTTTTGTTTCTAGTTCCATCGAGCAAAGGCAATACAAACTTTTCGAAATCTCCCACTCGGATCGTTTGATGACGAATGTTGGTAAGCACGCCATCGATACCTGCTTGCTTGCGCACAAGGGCAGGAACCTTTGGTTTTTCAAGGAACTCACGGGTGACACCCAGAGGGCGAAGCGAAAGTTCAATCGCGCCCATAGGCAGGCCGGTGTAGAACAACAAAAGTGCAGAACCAATCTGATCAACAACTCGGTCAAGCCCAGCTTGATCGGTAGGCACCTGAAGGCCAAGTTTCTTTGAAGAAAGCTCAACCAATTTATCAAACGAAATTCGTTCGGGCCATGATTCGTTCAATACACGAACTGCTGCTTTAACGAGGGGATCACGCGCAGTAGCTTCGCCACCGGTTGGCACAATGTAGGTTTCTGGCTCATTACTATGAAGCTCTGGGCCGTTTTCTTTCACGCGCAGCGTGCCCGCAATCATGAAATCACGAATCAGTTTGGTGTTTACCTGCAGCACAGTCTGCTTGCCTGAATGCACAAGAAGAGTCATGCGGAACATGCGGTTGCGCAAGAAATCCATGTACTGTTCAGATTCAATCTGGTTAGGGGCAGTGGTAAGCAATTTCTTGGCTTCCTCATGAAGATCATGGGTTGCCATCGTTCGCATATCAGCATCGCCCAGATAACTAAGGCCATGAGCCGATGCCCGTTCGATGAATTCGTGGAAATAACAAGGAGAGTTATTTTCTTCGAGGTGATCATGGAAAAGGTAATTATCAGATTGCTGGCGCAGTAATTCGAGTTCGCTCTTAAGGAACGAGCCATAGGCGTTGTTATCTTGGGGAACAGATTTCACCAAGAATTCGAGTAAGCCACGAGCCTGTTGCAATTTCTGTTGGGGAGTTTCAAATCGCTTGATGTGATAAAGCATCATGTCGCGAATCATGCCACGCATACGCCAACCTGGCAAAACATTGTAACTGACATAAGCAACGCCATCTGGCGTCAGGTTTTTCTTGCAGATCTCAAGAATCTTTTCCTGAACTTCTTTCGGAACCCAAGAGAAAATACCATGCACGATGATATAATCAAACATGCCATCCTTGGGCCCAATGTCCATGATGTTGGCTTGGCGAAGTTCGATATTCTTAAGGCCTAGATCTGCGATAGTTTTCTTGCCTGCAGCGACTTGAGGCTCAGAATAATCGATGCCAACGAACTTTGCGTTGGGCATGTTTTCTGCAATAGGAATCAGGTTGTTACCCGAAGCACAACCCAATTCAAGCACTCTTGCATTTTCAACTTTGGGAGGATTCAGGCCCAATAACTTAGCTACGGAAGCAAGCTTGTCAGGGTGGGATTGCTGATAAGGAAAACTAACATACTGGATTTCATCGTAAGCCGTTGCCATCATCTTCTCCATAATAAAATAATTCACAACTGTTAACCTATTTTGAATCGTATCTTATTCAAAAAGATAAAGAAATAGAAGTTTTGTGAAGAATTGAATTAACTCAGAAGACACTTAAGTAAGGATCATTTCGAAGCTAAAAAGCCCATGCTTTTAAGCCATTCTGCGCATCTTTGAGGCCAATCATTGATGGGGTGAACATCTTTTCTCATGCCAAAACCATGGCCACCCTTCGCACAAATATGCAGCTCTGCACTAAGATTTTGCTTCTTGTATTCCAAATAAAGCATCGCAGCTTCAACGGGGTTTAGCTTGTCATCATGGGCGACCAAAAAGAAGGCAGGTGGCGCATCCGCAGGTACTTTAAACCCGTCACGGAACTTGCTTTTATCGTCCTTGTGAAGAAAACCTCCACCATAAATAAAGATCAGAAAATCCGGGCCACTCGCATCATCCAACCCCTTCTTTTGCTCATAAGTTCGCTCACCCCGATCCCACGAAACATGTCCTGCTAAATTCCCGCCCGCAGAGAAACCCAAAATCCCAACTCGCTTTGGGTCTAAGTTCCATTCCTTTGCATGATTGCGCACCAAACCCAGCGCCCGCTGCGCATCTTCCACGGGCATGGTGAACACTTCTTTTTCATCCCGAGTTGGCGTTCGATACTTCAATAAAATTCCTGTAACACCAAGAGTATTTAACCATTCGCAAACTTGTGTGCCCTCATGTGCCCAAGAAAGAAACATGTAGCCACCACCTGGCGCAACAATCACCGAGGCGCCATTGGGCTTCGCAGGTTTATAAATTGTAATGGTTGGTTCAAGCACATCAGAAATGCGATTGGGCCCAGGCTTCCCATAAGAATCAATCAGTTTCTTTGTAGCTTCCGACTTTGGATTCATCTTCGAAGGCGGGCCATCAGGCCATAGTTTTAATGTCAAAGGCTCTTCAGCGCTTGCCAATTTAAAACTAAGTGCAAGATAAACGCTAACGCATAGAAAAATTCTAATCAGAAACATGATTGAAGCCTCTTAATCTAATTCTTTTTGGGGGAACGCAAATCCTTCTTGCAATTGGGATCTGCTGCAACTGCCTCGCCCACTTTTTCAACTGGATGTGTAAACAGATATTTCCAAACTGATTCATGAATAAATTTACCCGAGGCATCCTTCACCGCAGCGCCACCGGGGGTCACCGAACTATGCGCCCTTTTATCATCGTTCTTAACATCTGCATCGGTGATCAGCCTTCTACTGTTACCAAAAGGCGCAGGCATTTTGTCCACATTAACAATCGGACCAAAAGCATTAAGCCCAAGCAGCTCCCACGATCTGCAATAATGATCACCTTTCCAACCACCATCCAACACATGGCTAAAACCAAAATATCTATTTTCAGGAGTTGCAGAGGGAAGCGCCTGCCAGGTTTCATATTGATCACGTGGGCCGCAGAACATAACCACTCGATCGACCTTCTGATGTTTTGCAAAACGCGCTGCAGTGGTGGAACCATGCGAGCTACCCGAAATAATAACCTTGTCCCAACGCAGGCCCTTACCGTCTTCGGAAATAAAATAACCCCAGTTACCCTCGGGGTTTTTCTTTTCAAGATACTTCACAAACTGGTATGCACGCTCCATCATGCCATCGGGTTTTGGGATATTTACCACTGGGCTAAAGTCTTCGCCTGTCGCTGCTTCCAAACGAATCTTACCCAAGAATTTATCATCCGCAGGGGCGGGCTCTTTACCAAACTCACCGAACCAACCGTTTGCATAATGAACTTGGATTGCATGAAGCCCATAACTGGAAACCCGATCAAAAAGCTGGGCATTATGGCCCATCAGCCAGATCACCAACTTGCCTTGCGAAGGCACCCGGGTATCCACACAAGCGTTTTCATAATCTGAAACCTTACCATCTTTTTCAAACACAAAACCAATCTCGGGATGAGGCTTGGCTTTGGGATCAATCTGACTGGCGCGCGCCTTGATCTCATGCTTCTTGGGCGCAGCATCTTTGTATTTAAACGGAGATTTAGCTTCCTGCGCCTGCAACAACATCAAAGGCGCAAACATCATCATCCCAACCATCATCGGAATCATTCTTCGCATGTTCGTTTCCAATTCTATAATTGATTACTTAAGCCAGCGTTCAAGCCAAGCCAAGGTTTCAACCTTGAACTCAGGCGTTACAGTATGAGGCACTCCCGCAGCCTCCACAATCTTTAATTTGTCTACTACATTGGCTTTCTTATAAGCTTCGCTTGCACTTGCAAAAGCTATGCGTGCACCTTCTATTGGGCAGTTTGGATCTTTCTCGCCATTCAAAATCAACATTGGTCTAGGCGCACATAACTTCAACATATTCGGGCAATCAAACTCTTCCAAAATACCTGGGATGATTTTGTTCCAGAGTTCCTTACAAACCTTAGCGTTGATTTCTTTCTCACCCATATCCGAAGCTGCAGCTTCATGAGCCTTGCGAATGGTGTTAGCCCTCGCCTGCCATTTACCATTCTCCAAAGTCCATTTGAAACTTTGAACTCCAATAAGCGGAACCATTACGGATACCCGCTCATCCACCGAAGCAGCAAGCCAAGTTTGAATGCCGCCCATGCTAATCCCAACCATCGCTATGCGCGCAGGATCAACATCATCGCGTTGCAAAAGATAATCGACTGTGCACCAAAGATCCCAACAAGTTTCAAAGTAAAAAGGCATGGGCTGCGGTTTATCCTTGGGTGCGCGCCAAGCTTTAGTAATGGCTTCGTTATAAGCCTCTGACCCTTTTTTACCACCCGATCTTGCACCATGATGCCTTGCATCGATTGCAACACCGATCCAACCACGCTTTGCGAACTCTTCAAGCCAAGATTTCTGGCTCTCTTTATTGCCCCCGGTACCATGGAGCATGATAACTGCAGGAAGCTTGGCTTTCTTTTCCGTAGGGGAAACGAGGTAAGTTGGAACCCGCTCAGCGGAACCATCAGCTTTTTTATCGCTAGTGAAATCCACTGTTTCGTAAGTGTAAGATCCAGAAGTAGTCTTCGATATCTGTTTGACATCAAGCGGAAGCTTGGGCCGATCCAAAAGTTTTTTGAATGCCTTGCGGGTTTCATCAACAGACTTGATAGTCGTTTGAGAAAAGACAAACAATACCTGCAACAGCATTAAGCTTATGGCTAATGCAGACCAACGGATGTTTCGCATGATTCTTCCCTGAGTAAGTAAACTTTATTTCTTGATAGTGAATGTAATTCCAGGCGAGGTATGGGTTTCTTCCTTATCCTTGCCTTTTGCTTTACCAGTAACCGTTATGGAAGGGGTTGCAGGTACAGCCTTTTCTGTTGAGGTAATTTCAAACTTCACCTCATTCATATTGGCAGGAATGGGGCCCGCCTTGGCAGTGACATTAGCAGGCAATCCACCCACCGTGATCACAATTTCAGAATTGAAATCCTTAGCACGACTAGCGGTTACCGTTGCAGATGCTTTCTTACCAGGCGCAATGGTGGCTGGGTCGATCTTCAACGAAAGTATAAAAGCTGGCCTTTGCAAAACTCCCAGCATAATTTCATTCCAATAAGTTCGTGGGGGAATTGGCAAACCCGCAAGCGAAGTACTCATCGCACCCCGAACACTTGCATAGCTCTTGTAAGGTTTACCATTAATGGTAGCAGTTCCCACGATGCGAATAAGTTGTGGACCAACAGCAACCGATTCATCGATTTCAAAGTTGAGGTTCCCAGCAGGTTGACCAGGTTGCGCTGGCTGCCCTTTGGGGATGCTAAGCTTCCCCGTAATACCTTTGGTTCCTTCGACAGAAACTTCTATCGTGTCTGCATAATCCCTTCGGGTTACATTAACAGGCACGGAAAATGGCGCACCAGCAGGGCCATCGAAATGATCCCCACCAATAGTAATATCAAACCCTGGTTGATAATTGGTGATGCTAAGACGATAGATCTCTGCTGGTCCACCCCATAAATGCAAGTGCTCGACGGCAATAGTGTAATCGCCATCTGCGGGGGCTTTAAAATCAAAACGACTCGCACCCGTAGGATTAGTCTCTGCAAGCTTTGCGCCCTTCGCATCTTTCAACGCCATGTACACTTCGGTCGGCGAATAAAGATCCTGACTAGTAGCTTCAATAATTAATCGTTGATCCTTCTTGGCAGTAAAAGAGAAATTATCGAGATCACCCTTTTCCAAAAGGCGCGCAGTGATTGCAGAAGGAATCGCAATCTTATTCGCCTTGGCAGGATCGTTGTTAGGTTCGAGTTCCATGGCTTCAGTAAGATCGGAAAGCAACACACAAACAGGCCAGCCTGTAAGTCCACTCTTTCCCTTAGGCGCAATCCAGATGCTATCAAGCAATGGATCTACCGGAGCAACAACTTCTTGGGACAACGCAGATTCAACCGCAGGGCCTGCAAAGTTTATATTGCCTTTAGTGCCCCGCTTCATTGCCATCGGTATGGGTGAAGTTGCCATGGGAAAATCACCCATACGCAATCTATAGTGAAAATCATCTCCGCCACGATAACTAACATCACGCACTTCAACCAAGTAATCACCCTCTTTTTGAAACACAAAACGCAATCTGGGATCAGTCTGGGCTCCAGGGGAATCATTACTATGGCTCTTAGGCAACTCTCGCATGGTCTTAGGATCTATCAAGTTAATCTGTGGATCAATTGAACCGCCCAACCTTCTGCCCAATACTTCGAAGCTGACTTCCTGCCCAGCTTTGACGCTGATTTTGTAATAGTCATTAGATTCTGCATCGATCTTGCCTGAAACCACACAAGGTAATGTCACCACCTGAGGCGTCATCTTGTTTTTGTTCGTATCGACTTCCAAAACTTCAGGAAGATCATCGATGCAAAGGATGCGTGTGTTGGAAACACCCTTGGCAGTGGCGATGCGAATAGTGTGAAACCCAATAGGTGCAGTTGGATCAATATCAATTTTGACTGCAAGCTTGGCTGCATCTTTTCCGTTGTTGTTCTCGGTAGGAATCGTGGCTTTGCATGGGAAAGAAGAAAGAAACTTAATCGGGCCAGCAAGATTGGTTCCTGTAAGATTCAGCGTAATCGAACTACCGCGCTTTGCCCCAGCAGGGAAGATTGGCTTTAAAGTGGGTGCCCCAGCATTCGTTGGAAATGGCACCACCTTCTGAGCGTTGGCACCCATGGGAGCCATCATCATGCAAGCGAAAATAAACAACACTAAAAATGGGATCTTACGCATTACTACCTCAGTTTGATTCTTTTCAATAGGCGGGAAGATGATTGACTCATCATTTCTTTACCACAAGCAAGATCCTAAGGGATTTTCTAATACTAGGCAAAGAAAAAGCCATGTTTCTGCCTTAACATCACATAACCCTGCGTTTCACCCGACCTCTGAACTCTTACTTTTGCTCCAACCCCTCCCAAAGTATGCTGCCTAGGCGGATTAGTGTGGCCCCTTCTTCAATTGCAATTTCGAAATCATTGCTCATCCCCATCGAAAGCTCGGGCAGCTTTTTCCCTAAAAGGTCCGAAAGTTTATCCCGAGTATTTCTCAACAATTGAAACGCTGGCCTGCAACTCTCTTTTTCTGCAGCATAAGCAGCCATCCCCATCAAGCCCTGACATTGTAAATGCTTTAATGCCATAAGTTCACTGGCCAAGCCTAGCACTGAAGAAGGATCAAACCCCTGCTTGTTTTCTTCGCCACTGATGTTTACCTCTAGTAAGAAATCAAGTTTTAGGTTTTGTTTTTCGCATTCAGCTTCAAGCGCTTGCAAAAGGCGCAGGCTATCCACCGAATGAAAGAGATGAATAAGGGGAAGTGTTTTATCGATTTTATTTCGTTGCATATGCCCGATGAAGTGCCATTTAGCATTGGGAAGATGCGAGGCTTTGTTCCAAAGTTCTTGAGGCCTGCTTTCGCCCAGTTGATCAATTCCTTTTTCCATTAAAAGTTTTGCGAGGGGCGAATCAACTGTTTTTGTAACACCTACCAATGTCACTTCAGTTCTTTTCCTTGCAGCTTTCTCGCACGAAGATGCGATTCTTTCCTCGACTTTATCGAGGTTTTTCTGCAAAATTGATGCTTGTTCTTCCCCGTTCATGCGCTTGCGCCTTTCTATGTTACCCTTCACTTCCTATTTTATGTATTATGGCTTTAGGATTACCAGTCACACGGATATTTCATTCAAGGGAGTTGGATTGATGGCAAACATTCAAGCTTTTCGCGCACACCGCTATGACATGGGCAGGGTTGGAAATATGAGCGAGGTCGTTGCGCCTCCTTATGATGTCATTGATGAAAAACTCCAAGAACATCTTTACAACAACAACCCCTACAATGTCATCAGGCTGGAATTAAACAAAGAGCTTCCCTCCGATACCGAAACCAACAACCGCTACACCCGCAGCGCCGCAGTGCTTCGTGACTGGATTGCAGAAGATATTTTAATCCGCGATGGCTCCCCAGCACTTTATGTTTACGAACAAGAATATGTTGTCGAAGGCAAAACCCATCTGCGCAAAGGATTCATGGCACGGGTCAGACTCGAACCTTTTGGCACAGGCAAAATCTTCCCCCACGAAGAAACTCTTGCTGGCCCAAAAGCAGATAGACTTAAACTCTACCAAGCTACCAACATGAACCTTAGCCCTGTCTTTGGCCTTTACCCTGATGATAACTGCGAAGTGATGGCCAAGCTTGAAAAAGCTGTAGGGCAAGCACTTCCTATGGAAGCCACCGACCATCTGGGAACCATCAGCAGGCTTTGGACCATCCATGATCATTCTGTGGTTAGCGCAGTTACCGGCTTGATGGGCCCCAAACCTGTTTTCATAGCAGATGGCCATCATCGTTATGAAACAGGCTTGAAATATTTGGAGGAGAAGAAAGCTGCAGGCGAAGTGCTCGACTCCGAAGCCGCACCTAACTTCATCCTGATGATGCTGGTTAGCATGAGCGACCCAGGCCTTTTAATTCTTCCTACCCACCGTCTGGTTAGTGGCCTAAAAGGCATTACCTCCGAACAAGTGCAAAAGGCGCTCGAAGGGCATTTCAAAATCGAAAAAGTTGGCACCGGTAATGCTGCTGCTCTTGATGCCTGGGAATCCATTGAAGCCGATGGCGGACAAGACCTACTCGCTTTTGGCACCCTTGCAGACAACACCTGGATTCTTGGCAGGCTTACAGACACTTCAGCCATGGATAAGCTTGCTGCTGCCCATAGCGGTGATTGGCGTGGTCTGGGTGTTAGCATTCTTCATGTGCTAGTTCTCGATCACCTAATGAAGGAAAAAGCCGGACACAATCCTTCTTGCAAGTATGTGCATTTACTAGGCGAAGTAGAGGATGCATTGGCCAAGAAAGAATGCGACTTGGCAGTATTAGTTGCGCCTGCGGGTATGGATCATGTGGAAGAGATTGCAGGCAATCTGGAAAAGATGCCTCCGAAATCTACTTACTTCTACCCCAAGCTTTTAAGCGGCCTACTGTTTAACTCCTTGAAAAACAGCTAACGCAAAAACAGGAAAAGACCCGCCCAGAGCAGTGGGTGATCTTGGAAGGTCTTCTGTTTTTAAGGTGTGAGAAGAAATTGAACAGTGCATTAAAGAGGCCCATGGACTATGTGTTCCATGGGTCTTCTTTTTCTTGCTTATTGTGCACATTGTCCACTAAGTATTCATTACTAATAGCCTTATTTTATAAGATATAAAGAATGGCAACACACTACATTGAAACTACAATCCCAAGCTTTTACCATGAGGTTCGCAGTGAACCTTCGATGGTTGCTCGGCGTGATTGGACTCAGCGGTGGTGGAACTCGATTCCTTGGCAAGATCGCATCGTATCAAGCATCGCAGTCGTTGACGAACTTAACCAAGGTAATTTCCCAAGCCGAAAAGCCGCTATTAAAATGCTCGATTCCATAGAGCTACTTACCATCACAGATGCTATTTCTGAAATTGTTGAAGCATATATAAGTCATCAGTTAATGCCAGCAGACCCTTTTGGAGATGCTTTACACCTAGCGATTGCATCGTATCATCGTTGCGATTTTTTAGTTACCTGGAATTGCAAACATCTTGCCAACGCCAACAAATTTGGGCAAATCCGAAGAATCAATGGTATACTGGGTTTATATGTCCCGACCTTAGTAACGCCCCTGGAACTTCTCGGAGAAGATGCTTTACCATGACAACTCCTACCATTTTCGATGAACTCAGGCGGGTTCGTCATCAGATCTCGGGCCAATTAGGGCATGATCCCCGAAACATCGTGGCTTATTATGCCAAGCTTCAAAGTACCGTCGCTAATCGCACGATTGATTTAAGTGGCGAAGCTAAAACGAAAAAACCAGACGATACAAACAAACTTCAAAGTAATGATGATTAACTGAACTAGAATTGTATTTTCTAACAAGAGGCCCATGGACTATGCGTTCCATGGGCCTTCTTGTTTTACTTCGCAGGATTAAACAGTTTATTAAACACTTCTGGGTCGAAGGGGTTTGCTTCCTTCTCGCCCTCTTTTTCCTTGGGGGCTGCTGTTGGTTTCATCGGCTTTACGCCACCTTTATCTTCTGCGAATGCACTCGGGCTATTATCAACTTGTGCTATCGCATGCCTTACGGTAGTCATACGCACCCAATCTTCAAGCAACTTATAAGTTTCGGATTCCCGACCTTTTATCGGGGCTTTGTTGGCTCCGCCATGCAAGGTCAACGCCTTACCTAAAAATGGGCTGTTATCGGGCTGTTGCAAATTAACCTGGCTCAGTACTGCTGCAAGGTTTTGCTGTAAGTTTTTCTGATTGGGTTTTGATAACCCGTACACCCGTTGCAATTTAAAGTTCCCACCTTTGCCAGTACTATGGCAGGTGGCGCAGGTGTTCATCAATATTGGTTGAATCCGAGTCGCAAACATACTTAAGGAATCATTGGCCACTTCTATGGGTAGAACTGTTGGAACTTCTTCCGCTTGAACCACAGTGTTGATTTCTTTGCGGAATTGATCTTGTTCGATGCTAGCCTTCAAATGCGTCAGCAAGCGGATACTTGGCGAATGTTCGGGCCTTAGTTGCACGGCTGCGGTTGCTTCCTCAAGAGCTCTTTCCTTCAATCCATAACGAACACACCATGAAACCAACTTCAGCCTTTCATCAGCATCATCAAGATTAGTCCTGCTACGCAAAAACATATAAGCATCATCCATGCTTGGGCAAAGCTTTACCACATTATTGGTGGGCAACCAAGTTTCACCAATGGTTCGTTTGATTTTGTAACGATCCCCGACCAACTCGATATCACCCTCTAAAACTCGATCGTTTTCCAGAAGGAGTACCTTACCCTTAATGGCAGGTTTTACAGGCACGGACGCTGGTGCGGGTTCTTCTGCTCCAAGCAGGGCCACCAGAGAGAACGATAATAAAAATAATGTGTTCATGGCGTGGGTTAATAAGCAGGAAAGTTACATCTGTCAAGAGGTTTGATGGAAGAATTGCCATGGAAATGAACCCCCTTTTCTTCCTATTTTAACAACTTGATAAAATTCCCTGTCTAACGTGAAGAAATCTCACCAATAAGCCGATTACTCTTTTAGAACCTATTTTGACTATTCCTCCTAGGGGGGTCTTTCCGTGAGACACATTATCTGGATTAGCTGCTTTCTTTCGTTGGGGCTTTTGATCTCCAGATCTTCCGCTTCTGATGATGGTATTGCCATGGATGCAAACCCAGACCACAGTTGGAAGCAAACTGGTTACGCCAACCTTGTTAAGAAACATGCCAAGCCAACCTACACCTCTGCCTACGATGGTTATTGGGTAGGGGGCAGTAGTTTCAGCAGAAAGGCCAGTGCGCCTAGTGCGATGCAAGGGACTTATGGCAGAGATTATTTCGGCAAATGTTTTGACAGAATAGTAGTGTTGGGTTGGAAAAACAAAGAGCACGATAAAGTTGGTACAGGGAGTTACGCCACCGATGGTGGGCCCCGAGTACGCAATGTTTTAGGATTCAAGCTTCCTGAAAAGGAAGGCCTGGGCGATTTGAAATAAATCCCCACCTCGATAAAGCCCGGTACCAAAAAGGCATATCCCGTCTCCTTTGTCTTGATGGTGCCGAGCTTACTTCTACTTAACGAAAAAGCCCGCATGCCAATAAAGCACACGGGCTTTTTTGTTTTATCTTCCCTTATCTTTTCACATTACACATATGTTCCATCGCAAGCATCAGGGCATGGGTTCCCTTACGGCCATAGCCCTGCGCCCTTACCGCTTCATACAGTTGCTTGGCAAGAGCCAAACCTGGAAGGCAAAGGTTCATACGCTCTGCTTCTGCAAGTGCGATGCCCATATCTTTGATGAAATGTTCGACAAAGAAGCCAGGTTCGAAATTGCGATCGATAATGCGGGGGCCAAGGTTTTGCAACGACCAAGAACCTGCAGCGCCCACGCTAACGGATTGCAGTACTGTTTTAGCATCAAGGCCCGATTTAAATGCATAAAGCATGGCTTCGCATACTGCAATCATGCCTGATGCGATAAGAATCTGATTTACCATTTTGGTATGCTGACCTGAACCCGCAGCACCTTGATGCACGATGGTTTTACCCATGCAATCAAACAAAGGCCTTACTGCCTGCTCTGCTTCTGCATCGCCACCCACCATAATAGAAAGGGCAGCATTTTTTGCACCGATATCGCCACCAGATACTGGCGCATCTAAGGAATGAACGCCCTTGGCCTTTGCTGAGTTGTAGATTTCTACTGCAAGCGAAGGTTCGCTGGTGGTCATATCAACCAGAATGTTTCCTGGTTTAGAACCTGCGAGGATTCCATGATCGCCTAAAAATACTTCACGCACATCCTTGGGAAAACCAACGATAGCAAATATTACATCGGTCTCTTGCGCCACGGCCTTGGGTGAATCAACCCACTTGGCACCTAGGGCAATAAGATCTGCTGCTTTATCCTTGCTGCGGGTGTAGATCGTGGCATGGTAGCCTGCTTTAATAAGATGGCCACACATGGAACGGCCCATCACGCCTGTGCCTATCCAGCCGATTTTTGTTTTTCCCGCTTCTGCTTTTGTAACGCTCATTATTCACTCCTTGATTGTAACTAGGTCTGTATTACTCATTAGATTTACAGTGTTGAGAGCGGTTTGGCAAACAAAACCCGATCAGGAATGAACACGCTTCGGAATCTACCAGCTATAACGCCTTGGAAGGATAAAGTTTTCATTACTAAAACTTCAATTTTTTTTCACACTTAAATTCTTGAGGCTATAATTGGGCGCAAGGATGGAAAAGTTCACTTGGTTTAAGGTACTGCAAACCCCAAGCTACTTTCTCCCCGCTTGCTCCGGAGACGCTTATGCGTTTTCTAGTTTTCTTGGCTGCTCCACAAGTGCCCTTTTGGCAAGATGGCAGATTCAGCCTGGCTTTGACCGGGATGCTTCTTGCAGGAGTTTTACTTTTGGGCGCCATGGTTGTTGCATGGGTTGGACGGGCCTTTAAAGACGATCGAAAACGGGGTATATGTTCCCCGGAAGATCAGTTAAGTGAGTTTCGCAATATGCTTGAGGCGGGAGAACTAACCCCCCAAGAATTTGAAATCGTTAAGCGGAAACTGGGTCGCAAGATCTCTAATAAAGAGCCTGCACCCTCGGAAACCCCCGCTGGTTTAACTCCTTCTATGCCAGATTCTCCCCCAAAAGAACCTACTGAAGGCGATAATCCTAGGGCTTTTCCCCCAAATAATGACGATATTGCGAAATCTTAACCTTCTGACTTCAGTTGTCCTTGCGGAAAATTGCCTTCCGGTTGTAGAATCCCTAATACCTCTTGGGGCTTTTTGGGCTTCCGGAAACTTTGGTGCTTTAGGTAGACTTCTTTCATAACTTTGTTTTGTTGAGATTATTCCCTGATAGGAGATTTCATGGCGACGAAAGATTCGGGCACGGGCGGTAAAAAGCCCACCTCCAATACTGGACGCAATCGCAACGCTTTCTGCTCTTTTTGCAGAAAAAGCTTCCGCGATGTCGGACCTTTGGTCGAAGGGCCCGCAGATGTATTCATTTGTGGCGAATGCATCGAGCTATGCCAATCCATCATCGTTCAGGAAAAGAAACGCAGGGGCTCGGGCAAGCAACCCTTCGCTCATATTCCTTCTCCTCGTACTCTCAAGGAAAAACTTGATCAGTATGTTATCGGCCAAACACGCGCTAAGAAGGTGCTTTCCGTCGCTGTTCATAACCATTACAAACGCCTTAGCATGACTGGCCAAGCCGGCCCTAGCGATGTTGATCTCGAAAAGAGCAACATCCTTTTAATCGGGCCCACAGGTAGTGGTAAAACCCTGCTCGCCAAAACCCTTGCAAAGGTTCTTGATGTTCCCTTTGCCATAGGTGATGCAACCACCCTCACCGAAGCTGGCTATGTAGGCGAAGATGTCGAAAACCTTCTATTGAAGCTTCTTCATGCCGCTGATTTCGATATCGAAGCTGCACAACGAGGCATCATCTATATCGATGAAGTTGATAAAATCGCTAAGACATCCCAGAATGTTTCCATCACCCGCGATGTTTCTGGCGAAGGCGTTCAGCAAGCACTTCTTAAAATGCTTGAAGGCACTGTTGCTAATGTTCCACCACAAGGTGGCAGAAAACACCCAGAACAACAGTACATCCAGATCGATACCACCAACATTCTTTTCATCTGCGGTGGTACATTCGTCGGGTTGGGCGATACCATCTCCCGCAGACTTGGGAAAAAGACTATTGGCTTTGGTAGCAATCCCGAAGATAAAGAACGCAATCTCGGTAGCCTGCTCAATCAGGTCACCAGCGATGATCTTTTTGAATTCGGTATGATTCCAGAATTCATCGGTAGGCTTCCAGTTCTTGCCCCTCTCGATCCACTCGATGAAGAAGCTCTGGTTCGCATTCTTACCGAACCCCGAAACGCCTTGGTACGCCAGTACCAAAAGCTTTTCGAAATGGAAGGCGCAGAACTCGAGTTTGATTCTTCCGCATTGAAAGCGATTGCTCAAAAAGCCAAAGATCGCGATACAGGCGCCCGCGGTTTACGAAGCATCATCGAAGAAATCATGCTAGATATGCAATTCGAACTCCCAGAACTTGAAACCAAAGGCAAGTTCGTCATCACCGATAAGATGATCAAAGGCGAAACCAAACTCTTCGATTCCAACAACAGTAATCAAGATAAGAAAAGCGCCTAAGCATTCTTGATCCACAATCAAAAGAAGCCCTAGGGATAACAATCCTTAGGGCTTTTTTAATTAACACATCATAAGCAATTCGAAACTCTAGATTTGAAACTAAAGAACCTTATCGCCTTCGCGTTCCACCATACGTTTAAACAGATCACAAAGATCAAGAGTAACAGGGCCAGAGTTCCCTGCGCCAATTTTTCTGCCATCAAGCTCTAACACTGGCGCTATTTCTCCCATAGTCCCCGTGCAAAACATTTCATCCGCCCTATAAGCTTCCGCAATGCTGATATCACGGATTTCGTAGGGGATGCGATGCTGCGCGCAAAGGTCTAACACTGCGCCCCGAGTAATTCCTTCAGGGCAAGCATGGGTGAAGGGGGTCATAATTTCGTTACCCCGTACAAAGAAAACATGGGTGGCGTTTGTCTCTGCAATAAAGCCACGCGAATCAAGCATCAACGCATCATCTGCCCCCGCTGCGTTAGCCTGAATTTTTGCAAGTATAGAATTGAGCAAATTATTGTGATGAATGCGGGGATCAAGAACTTCCCCCGTAGGCCTACGAAAAGTACTAGTGATTAATTTGATTCCACTTTTATCGTAAACCGGAGCCTTGTGTTCTGCCAGGATGATGAGTGTAGGCCCTTTGGTGTTGAGTCTAGGATCCATGCCACTCGTGTATTTAACACCACGGGTAAGAGTAAGCCGAAGGTGTACTGAATCAGTCATCTGATTAGCTTCAAGCGTTTTGCGAATTTCAGAAACGATATGTTCATGAGAGGGAATTTCAGCAAATGCAAGTGCCCGGGCACTGTCTGCAAGGCGATCAAGATGCATATAAAGCCTGAAAATACGGCCTTTGTAAAGTCGAAGGCCCTCCCAAACAGCATCACCACCCTGCACCACAGAATCAAAAGGGCTAACCCCAGCTTGATCACGATGCACCAACTTACCATTGATGTTTACGATAAGATCTTTATTAAGATCGTTGAATTTTTGCAGCATTAGTTATCTTTCAAGCAGTGATACGAAGTTCGTAAAGGCGCTGATAAATTTCCTTGCAACCTGCCAAGATGGGTTCCAACTCCATCGGCTGAAGTCTTCGCTTTTCTATGGGAGAATTAAAACCAGTGGTCAAGGCAACCTTGGCATACCAGTGCTTGGCCCAACAGCCATCCGTGGGATGAATGCCAGACTTCCAAGCAAGCATCGCTTCTTGAAATGGAATACCAAGCATGTCACAGAGTTTGGTCAAAATCGCTTTGGGGTTCGACTGCAAATCTTTGGAGTCAATGATGGGCGGGATTTTCCCAGTGGCTTTTTTCACCGATTCAATCAGGGCTTCCTGCTGAGGGAAACCAGTATCGCGAAGCGTGGGGTAAGCTATGAACTCAGTAAGCGAAGCAACCACATCATAAGGGTCACGAATAAGAAACGCATGGGTAAGACCACCCATCCAATCGCAATCCATGCCGGGCAAAAGATGGTGTGCCATATGCTTCTGATACCAGATAGTCTTACCTTCAGGAATAGGCCCAGTAAGCCATTCGACCACTTTGCGCCAGTCCGATTCATGAGTGTTGATAACCTCCGCAGCACCTGGATGCGGAAGCTGCGAAGTTTTTAAATAATGGGAATAAAAAGGTTCATCGGTAACAAAAGAATCATGCCTGCTGCCAAAAGATCGCATCATGGCTGTCGAAAGGTTTCTGGGGCCCGACCACATCGCTATTCGCATTTCGGAGCCCCTTTATTGCTAAAAACCAATCTCTTTTCAATACTCATTCTAAATATGTAACCTCACCAATGATAGAATAATTTTGCATTTATTATAGAACCAAAGCTGCAAAATTGAGATGATCCTTTCAATGTAATTTGCTAATTTCGTTCCAAGCGGGAGTATTCCAATGCGTATTGCAAGTCTGTTTTTAGTTTTATCCCTAAGCGCATTTTCATTCGCAGATGAGAAGGATTGGAAGCAAGTCTTGAAAGCGGAACTACCCAGAATGGGGCACCGCAACTGGATCGTAATCGCAGATTCAGCCTACCCTTTACAAAGTGGCGCAGGGATAGAAACCATTTCAACCCGATCAAACCATCTGGAAGTGGTCAAAACAGTATTTGAAATGCTGGAAAAATCAAACCACATCCGACCAGTAATCCACTTAGATAGTGAACTCCCGTTTGTACCAGAAACCGATGCCAAAGGGATTGATACCTTCCGCCAAGAATTAAAGACCTTGCTTAAAGGTCGTAAAGTGGAATCGTTACCTCACGAAGATATAATTGGAAAGCTTGATAAAGCTGGAAAAACTTTTAAGGTGTTGATCATCAAAACGCCCCTTGCAATCCCTTACACATCCTTGTTCTTGGAATTAGATTGCGGTTACTGGGGCCCAGAATCAGAAATGAAACTGCGCGAAGCAATCAAAGCCAAAGGTAAGTAATGAAGATTTTAACCTCAGCATTCACCGTTATTCTCTCATGTCTGGGCCTAGTTGTTTTCGAAGCAGAAAAGAAAAACAACTTAAACGATATCCCCTCAGATATTGTGGTCCCTAAAATGATTGAAGGAAAACCCACTGCGGGCAAAAGAGTCAAACATCACTGGCCTGAAGAAAATAACACCGCCATCCACCATGCTCTTTATCTTCCTGAAAACTGGAATGCAAAAAGCAAATGGCCTGTGATCATCGAGTTCGCAGGCAACGGTGGCTACAAGAATAATCTAGGTGATGTCTCATTAGGAACCGTAGAGGGTTGTTCCTTAGGCTATGGCATCACCAAAGGGCGCAATGCGATCTGGGCCTGCCTGCCATTTGTTGATTCTAAAAACAAACAAAACGCAACCAACTGGTGGGGCGATGCCGATGCCACGGTTGAGTACACATTAAGAAGTGTCAAAAACATCTGCGAGCAATACCAAGGCGATTCAGAAAACATTATTCTTGTTGGGTTTTCCCGAGGGAGCATTGCCTGCAGTTACATCGGTTTAAGAAATAACGAAATCGCAAAGTTGTGGAAAGGGTTGATCTGCCATTCGCATATCGATGGGGTCACGAAATGGCCTTATAAAGATAGCGACAAAGAATCTGCGCTAGCACGTTGGCAAAGATTGCAGGGCAGGGCAGCCTTCATCAGCCATGAAATCTCTACACAAAAAGCGAAAGAGTTTTTGACAATCAGCAAAGTGCTAGGAGACTTCACCTTCATGGATCTTCCGTTTCCGAATCATTCAGATAAATGGGTGCTCAAGGATTTGGAAGAACGAAAAAAAGTGCAGGGTTGGTTCGAAAAGATTATAAGCACACCTAGCAAGGGTTCTTAAACACATGCAAACCGAATGATTTTTCAATTTACAAAAATAACCAAGATTATTGCGCAAGGAATAATCCCTTCAATCGTTTCGTTCATAAGAGAGAAATGAATTTTCGAGGAGACAACTATGAGACGACTGCTTTACCCGTTGGGAATTTTAACAGTGCTGCTGTTTACTAATAATTCACAAGCACAGTTTTTCGGGCCCTTTGGTTCCTATTATGGCTCATCCTATTCCCAATTTGGCACATCCTTCAGCCTGACATCCTACAACTTCAGGTCAAGCAATTATCTGAACATCAATAACGGCTTCCCTATCAACAATTATTATTACTCAAACCAGTTTGCATACCGCTACCCCTACAATTATATTGCGCCCCTGCCAGTTATTGTTCGGCCTGTAGTCGTGCAACCAGTCTATATATTGCAGCCGCAATTAGCTTGGTACAATCCACCAGTAAGTATTTATGGGCCTATGCTACCTTACCAACCTTATTATTATCCAGGTTGGTGGTTGCGCTAATGTGATAAAAAGAAAACAAGGGCTAAGCAGCCTTACGCATTGGCGCTTGTTCTGCATCACTTAAGAAATTATCCACTGTGATGCGCCATTTTTCTGGTTCTTTGGTTGCCAGGGATTCATGGCCACAACCTTCGAATTCTACAAAGGTCTTTTCAACCCGAATGTTTTGATGCAACTCAAGAGCTCGAACCAAAGGCACCCTACGATCCATAGTGCCATGCATTTGAAGTACAGGGCTTTTTAGATCCTTCGCATATTTTATAGGATTAAAAGTAAAACCGTTATAGCCAAGGCGAACACTACCCCAGAAAACCAAAAGATGAGCAAGCGGATAAGGGGGAATGCCCATGGCTTTAAAGCGGGCCCCCACAGTTTCCAACAAAGTGGTGAAGGGCGATTCTAGAATGATTTTATCCACTTCTAAATGATGCAATTTTGCTGCACGCAAGATAGCTGCAGCACCCATCGAAAAACCAAATAAAATTTGACGCTTCTGCGGCCAAACCTCTCTTGCATAATTCAAACTACTTAACACATCGTTCGATTCGTTATAACCGATCGAAGTATGACTGCCTTTCGAATCACCTGACCCGGGAAAATCGACCATCAAACAGGCATACCCAAGTTTATGAAAAATGCATGCTTCATTTAATAAGGTGGCTTTATTACGCACATATCCATGAAAAAGCAGAACCACCTTGCTGGAACCAGCACGAGGAATATACCACGATTCTAACTGGCCCTGTGATCCTTGATAATGATGTTTTTCATACTGCATGCCATGGGCAAGAGGGTCGCCTTCGTTTGGCTTGCAGGGCAGGTTTACACCTTTGAGCAAAACCAAAAACTTCTGGAACTTGGAAAGGTTCTCGGGCTTGGAAGTACGCTTTCCAAAAGATGAAATCTTAACCATACCGCCTGATTGCTTCCAAGCAAGCACATTGATGATCACAAACAACGCAAGGCATGCGTAAATAAAATATTCCATGCTTCAGCCCTTCCTAAAACCCTGACTTAAAAAATCATATTAACCAACCATCCTGCGCTGTTCCAATTCCTGAAACTTGTTCAATTTGTTGTAAAGAGTCTTAAGGCTAATATCTAATTCTGCTGCTGCCGCACCTTTATTGCCCTGATGTTTTTCTAACACCCTAAGCAAGTGTTCCATTTCAATTTGTTCCAAAGTGCGTGAAACAGGGTGGGTGTTTTGTGCGATTGAAAGCACAGGCACGCCCCTCGAAGCATCGCGCAAATGATTAGGCAAATGCTCGGGAAGTATGGTTTCTCCCCCAGCAATAATGCTTGCATATTCCATCACATTCGCAAGTTCACGAACATTCCCAGGCCAGGTATGTTCCAAAAGCACATCGATTGCTTCAGCCGTAATCAAATTCTGACACTGATCCAAAGGTTTGCGAATCGCCCTAGAAAGCAAGTGCTTAGCAAGCTCTGGAATATCAGGCCTACGGTCTCGCATTGCGGGAAGACGAATTTCAAAAGTGTTGATCCTAAAGTAAAGATCTTCGCGGAAATCATCTGTCTTGATCAATTGTCTAAGATCCCGATTGGTAGCACACAAAACCCGAACATCTGTGCGGAAAGGCTCGGACTCACCAACTCTTCGGATTTCTCCAGATTCTAAAAACCGCAATAATTTCACTTGAATGTTCTTGTTTAACTCACCCACTTCGTCAAGGAAAAGCGTGCCGCCGTTGGCTACTTCAAACAAACCTTTATGATCGCGATCCGAGCCGGTAAATGAACCCTTGCGATGCCCAAATAATTCACTCTCAACAAGATTTTCAGATAGTGCACCGCAATTCACAGGAACAAAAGCCTTGTCTGCGCGGGAACTCTGCTTCCAAAGAGTTCGTGCAACCAACTCCTTCCCAGTACCCGTTTCACCAAGAATCAAAACCGTGGAATCCGAAGGCGCCACCGTCGAAATCAATTTCTGCACCGCACTCATTCCGGGTGATTTCCCAATAAGAACCGAACTTCCTTCCGCAGCCTGTACCCTGTTTTGCAAAGCCAGATTCTTATTCTTCAAATCCCTCTTTTCAATAATTTTCAGTAAAACCGTTTCAATTTCCACCAACCTACAAGGCTTCGTAATGTAATCGAATGCACCCAATCGTACTGCTTCAATCGCAGTTTCCATGCTGGCATGGCCTGTCATCACAACAGCTTCGGTATCTGGCGCAACTTTTTTCAAATGCTCCAGCACATCAATCCCAGATAAACCAGGCATGCGCAAATCCAACAATGCAGCATCAAAACTCGCCTTCTCTAAAACCTTTAATGCAGTCTTGCCATCAGGGCACACCGTCACATCATGCCCCATCCTAGGCAACTCGGTTCGCATGAATTCCTGAAGAGACTTTTCATCATCAACAAAAAGTACCCTTAAACTATTCGAAGTTGGTTTTGGGCTTGCAGCCACCTGTTGATTGTACGAATCGTTCATACTCATAATTCACCACACCTTATAAAAGGTAAAACTATCAGGCGCTAACCAATAAAGGTTGACCTGCTGAAATACCATCCCTACGCATTGATTCATTAGTTTTCGTGGAAGCTATAGGATGTAGGGGCAACCGAATCGTGAAAACACTTCCACGCCCCAACCCATCGCTTGAAGCTTCAATCTCGCCACCATGCTGCTGAATAATCTTATGACTGATGGTAAGCCCAAGGCCCGTGCCTTTGCCCGTGCGGTTCTGGGTGAAGAATGGCTCGAAAATATTCTCGAGCACTTCCTGATTCATGCCAATCCCCGTATCCTTAATAGCAAGCTCGGCTTGGCCATCCTTCTCTCTGATAATAATCGTAAGAATTCCACCATCATCCATGCTATCGAGACCATTCACCACCAAGTTTAAAATTACCGACTTAATTTCTTCTGCGTTGATCCAAGCCTTGGTAGGTTGCTCTTCCTTTATTTCAATCTTTTTACCTTTGGAGTTTTGCAAATGTGCGGTGACATCCAAAACCGACTGCACAAGATTGGGCAGGTTGACAGCTTCACGCTTATGCTCGGTGGTTCTGCTGAAATCAAGCAGCTTTTCTGTAATATTCTTGCAGCGGAAAGCCTCTTCCTGAATCAGTTTTAAATACCTTGCGAAGTCAACAATGCAGGGATGATTTTGCTGACCTGAAGACTTGTTCGCCAAAAGTGTCAGTTCTTTTAAACGCGATTCTAAAGCCTCTGCACAAAATGCAATTCCAGCAATTGGATTATTGATTTCATGGGCAACACCCGCAGCTAAAAAGCCAACACTTGCCAGCTTTTCAGAACGCACCAACTGCCTGCTTCGCTCATTCACCTGCCTAGCAAGATCGGTATATAATTCACGAAGCCTGCGTGTCATTTCATTAAATGCTTGACCAAGTGATTCCATTTCATCGCCACTTTTAACTTCAATTCGATGGTTGAAATCACCCCGAGCAAGCAAACTCACCCCCGCTTCAAGATCACGGATAGGGTAAAATATCCAACCATAAAAAGAGTGCAACAATCCCGCCATCAGCAGAAGTCCAATGCCACTTGACGGAACAATAATCCACAAGCTTATCTGATAATGCCTGCGAGAATCATTAATACTATGATCAAGGTCATCATGGATTTTATCCCTCAGCAATGTGCTTTCTTTTTCAATCTTGGCAATAAGAACACGCAAAGGCTCAAGGATAGGATGCTGGGAATGTTTATCGCCAGGCCCTGTAACACGAGGTTCATGAAATTTTTCAGCAAGCGTTTGAAAAGCATTTAAATCTGATCTGAGCCCCGCAAGCACTTCCTTTTCATGAGCATCCTCATTTTTCAATACCAAGAAGGTTTGGGAATCACGTAGAAAAACTTCGTATTCAAGTATTTTTTTTAACGCGAGCGTTATATCCCGATGCAATTTTTCAGGCTCATCCAACAACTTTCCAAGATCTCCAGGCACCGTCATTTTAGCTAACGCTGTTTTTAATTCTTCCGCTGTTTTTAACTCTGCTACATTCCCACGAATACTGTTCATCGTTAGATAATACGACCATAAACCCTGCAACGTACCACCCAACAACAGGATTATAATCCCTGCAGTTAGGCAGAATGCAAATATCAATTTATGGCGTATGCGCCAGCGAATTGCCAAACTCGACCTCCTTGTCGAACAGGGCACACCAAGCAGTTTTGTAATCGTTTGTATTTTTTACCAAAAGAACTCACCCCATGAAAAGGCGAGTTATCCATCCCTTAGCTTCTTGCATGAGTTGCAAGATTAGGGAAGATAGATAAGAGGAATTTCGCAGTTTTTTATTGTTGTAGCAAACCTATCTTCTTCACCTTACTTTTTCTCATCTCGAATTATTAACCGTTGTAAAAGAAAACATTACAATTCTTCATAACGAATGGGTTTGGTTCGGTCCAATTGATTGGTTACTTCAGGAAGTTCGTACTTCGTACCCGCCGCACAATTAAACATTACTACCGATTCATCATCCTTGATTCTTCCAGATTTTAATTCCTTCTGATACGCAGCGAATGTTGCAGCGCCTTCCGGACACATCAAAAAGCCCTCCTTCTCTGCACACTCTTTTCGCGCACGAAGTATCGCCTCATCATCCACCATCGTTGCAAAACCCTTGCTTTCATTCACCGCACGAATCATTAGAAAATCACCCACCGCAACAGGTACCCGAATTCCCCACGCAATCGTTTTGGCTCCTTGCCAAACTTCCGCATGCTCTTTTCCCTCTTCCCATGCCTTAACAATAGGCGCACAACCACTCGACTGCACAACCACCATGCGAGGCAACTTCCCATTAATCCACCCCATCTCTTGAAGCTCTTTAAATGCCTTCCACATTCCGATAAGGCCGGTGCCACCCCCGGTTGGATATAAAATCACATCAGGCATCTGCCATTGAAACTGTTCCGCAAGCTCCAGCCCCATCGTCTTCTTTCCTTCAATGCGATAAGGCTCTTTCAAAGTAGACATATCAAACCAACCCTTGGGCTGCTTCCCTTCACCAACAATTTTCCCGCAATCATTGATCAACCCATTCACCAACCAAACCTTCCCCCCTTGCTGATCAATTTCCCGCACATTAATCGTTGGCGTATCCTCAGGGCAGAAAATATAACTTTCGATTCCCGCTTTCGATGCATATGCAGAGCAAGCTGCGCCAGCGTTTCCGTTGGTGGGCATTGCGACTTTTTTAATGCCCAGCTCCTTCGCCATGGAAATCGCCATGCATAATCCGCGAGCCTTGAACGACCCGGTAGGAAGCCTAGCCTCGTCCTTCACGTAAAGCGTACCCTTACCCGCTTGAATCTTGGGCATCGTAAGAACAGGGGTAATAACTTCACCCAAGCTCACAATATTAGCTGCATGTTTGACAGGAAGAAACTCACGATAGCGCCAAAAATCCGAAGGCCTAGCTGCGATTGTTTCCTTACTCACTGCTTGCGTGATTTTCTTCAAATCATAACGCACTAATAAGGGCCTACCCGCCTTGGATAAACCATGGACTTGTTCTTTGGGGTAGATTTCACCCGTTAAGCCACACTCTAAATGGGTGACGAAATTTGGTCTCTGCTCGATGAGGTTTGCAAATTGGTTCATGCGGGTATTATGCCTTAATAAACAGCCATGGGAAAGTAGAAAGAAGTAGAGTAAGCAGAAGATTTGGCCACGGAATTTCACGGAATAACACGGAAAAGAATATGTATTGACTTAACAAATTAGGTTGCAGTGATAGAAGCGACACAGTTTTTATGCAGAAGATTTTGCCACGGAGAAGAAAACAACAAAGCAGAAGATTTTGCCACGGAAGGACACGGAATAAAACAACCTCTGATTAAACAAATTAAATTGCAATGAAAGAAGCGACACAGTTTTTATGCAGAAGATTTTGCCACAGAAAAGAAGACGGAAAAGCAGAAGACTTAGCAGGAGATTTTGCCACGGAATTTCACGGAATAAAACAACCTCTGATTAAACAAATTAAATTGCAGTGATAGAAGCGACACAGTTTTTATGCAGAAGATTTTGCCACGGAAAAGAAAATGGAATCAGAACACAAGACGCTTGAACTCTGCTTTTTGTTTACCAAAATTGAGAAGTAGACCTACCTTGATTCCCGTTGCTTTCAATTCATTTAATAATTGTGCTTCATCCCGACTATCCATTGAAGGCGATACTTTAAGTTCTACGAGCACGCAATCATTGACTAGGATGTCAGCCCGATAGTTGCCAACCACCTGATTTTTGTATTGCACTTCAACATCAACCTCGATTTCAACTTTCAATCCCCTCAACTCCAATTCCACCTTCATGGCTTGCTGATAAACTCGTTCTAAAAACCCGTAACCAAGCTCTCGAAAGACTTCAAAAGAAGCGCCGATGATCTGTTCTGTAATTTCCTTGTGTTCCAATTCCATTCACTTATTGCCTAGCTAATTTTCTGCTTTTTCTTCTGACTGTCTTTTCCGTGTCTCTGCTTCTGTCTTTTTCCGTGAAATTCCGTGTCCTTCCGTGGCTAATCTTCTGTCTTTTCTGCTTCTTCTTTTCCGTGTCTAAAATGCCTTTTCTGCTGCCTGTCTTTTCCGTGTCTCTGCTTCTATCTTTTTCCGTGAAATTCCGTGTCCTTCCGTGGCTAAAATGTATTTTCTTCTGCCTGTCTTTTCCGTGACTCTACTTCTGCCTTTTTCCGTGAAATTCCGTGTCCTTCCGTGGCTAATCTTCTGTTTTTTCTTCTTCTTTTCAGTGGCAATATCATTTCAAGCTAATTTAAACGAACTTGTCTGAAAGGATTAATTTAGCTTTGGTCCACCGACGAAAAACAGTTTTGATAGAAATCCCGAGGAGGTTGGAAACTTCATCGTGGCTGAAACCTTGGTAAAAAATGAGTTGGAAAACAGATCTTTCTTCATCGGGAAGTTTACCGATTGATTCATGAAATTCGACCCACTCTGAAACTCCTGAAGGCCCTTCCCCTGGTTCCTTGGCATCAAGAAATTTGGGATCAGTGGATTGTTCAAAATTCTTCTTAGCACCATCTTTGCCAAATAGTTTTCTACCCATATCGATGAGTTCATTACGCATTAACACAGATGCAAGCTGAAAGAAATCTAAACTATTTTTCGGCACAATTGAATCAATGGCTTTACTTAGGCGGATGATAAAGTTTTGAAGAAGATCATCGGTATCAGCTTTGGTGCGAAGAAGAGGGTAGGAAGCGATCATACGCTTGGCTAATTTTTTAAAGCGCTTGAAAGAAAACTCAATGATTTGAATCTTGGAGTTCTCATCACCTTTTTTGAGAAGTTGAAGCAATTTTTCCACATGCTGAGTGGTATCAAATTTATCGGACAAGAAAAATTCCATTAAGCAAAGGATTCTGGGGCATCCACAAAGAAAAGTATATTGTTTAAGTAAGAAAAATGCTATTGAGAAAGCACAAGAAATAAATATCGAAGATTGCTAAATTCTAATCATCAATTTAGGGCCCTTGTAGGCAACAAAATAGACTATTTATAATCACTTCGATTTCAATTCGATATCTAATAGCTTGACACCTCCTGAATACTCAATGCTAAAATCATTTTCATAAGTTTCATATTTCGCATAGATGACTTCAGGTTTTTTTTTCTTATCTTTGGTTTCTTTCTTTTGCATACCCGATGGGGAAGGTGAATAAAGTTGTGATGGTATTAATGGAATAAGTTTTATTTTAAAAACGCCTTTTGGTAAGTTTTCTATTCGATAAGTTCCATCCGGATTAACAAAACCATACACTTCCCTACCTTCACCTTTCGCCCCGATGGTTAAATTTTATATATTTTCGTATCCATTTTTCTTATTTAGTTATTTTCGGAAAGCGGGACTTCGTATTTTCAATTTTCTCCAAATTAAAAATACGATTGTTCTCAGAAGTTACATTAGAAACTTTTAAACTCATATTTGATTTTTTATTGTAGGAGTCTGGTAAAAAATTCTGCATGACTTCTGTTAAAGGGCCACCGCCAGAACCTCCTGGAATATATTTAACCTTACGCAATCCCGTTATTTCAATGCGATAGGTGCCATTACTGACTAGGCCAGTCTTTGCTGGAATGTCATAACTACCATTTTTAATAGGGCCTCCTGTTGAAGGCCCGAGAGTTCCTTCAATTGGAAAAAATATTATTTCACCTTCTTCAATTGCTTTGCCATCATAACTTATCTCGCCCCAAGCACGCATTAAGGAAGACCCGGAATTACAACCAATAAAGGCTGTAATAATCAAAACTAATAATTGAATAAATTTAAATTTAAGCATCATATAATCCAATTCAATCAATTTGTACTACTTCTCCACCATTGATACTTGCTATATCTATCCAAGTTTGAGCACGAATTGTATTTGTGAAGAATCGAACGGATCCATCAACCATGGCAGCGTTGACTCCTCCAGAATGGTAACTGCGAGCCGAAATTATCAAGGTACTCCAGCATGGCGAATTTCCATTACATGGAGCCTTTGCGGTATTGCAGTAAGGTCCACCTAGCAATTGGTCAGCTATTGCCGAATTTGGGGTACGCAAGTGGGAATATCCACATCCAAGATCAGATATCCATTGCCCTCGTAAATCAGGGGTCATATCTGGCCCAGCAATAACTTCGGAAATAGCAACAGTGTTTGAAGTGCCATCAATAACATCACGAATTCCTCTTACTATATTCCAATTAAATAGCGCTATTTTGGTTGCAGGATTATTATTGTTAACGCACGCAGATTCAAAATTGGACAAACCTTTTTCCATTAAGGTTCCATCAGGACTGTTGCAGGTAACATAATTTGACCTTGTCCAACCATCGTTAGATAAGTTGAAGCCCTCTTTACCGTAAGTACCAGCGACATCAGCAGGGCAGCAATAGACAGATATTTTTGTACGGAAGATCGTATCGTTTACGACAAGGTAATTTGGCCCTCGAAAACCAACATTCCAATTGTAATTTTTAAAAAGGTTTTCTTGTTCGATAAAAGGCAAGAGATACATTGTCCAATTATTTACCGAACTAATATTTTGGGTTGCTCGCAAATTTGGAATTTGGGCCCACGAACCGGGAGGAAACGAGGAATGAACGGAATGATAACTATGCATACCAAGGCTGATTTGTTTAATATTATTCGCACATTGAATCCTACTTGCTGCTGCGCGCACTTTTTGCACCGCAGGCAACAACAAACCAATCAATATTCCTATGATTGAAATCACCACCAAAAGCTCTATCAGGGTAAATGCTTTTTTAATTTTCTTCATTGGCCTGCTTTATTTTAAATGTAAAATATTATCCTCTATGCTTTAAGCGGAATAGATTGCAAGCATCGGCCAATAAAAAGTAAATAATTTAAGAAATAGTCAAAATACCGGATATACTTTTTGTTTAAAGTGGCTTCTTTGGGGCTTTTGAACAATTTTTACATGTATCTTGGGAAAAGAAAACAGGCCAACACTCCAGTAAAACTGGCTGTTGAAAAACCTTTACTTACGATCCAGGCTTGTATTGATAAACGAGAAATGAAAAGATGCATATAAATGGAACTCCGCATGCGCAAAGTTGACAAAAGTGGGGCAGCAAAGTTTACAAAAGCAAGGCTGGCTCACCGCTAGCAAGCTCAGGAACCAGAGTTAACGGTATCGTAAATTAATATTGGCCGGATTCAATTTGAGTTTGAATAAGTTCGGCTTGTTGTTCACATTGCAGAAGGTAATTTTTGAAAGGTGTAGGATTTGCGAGGTAACAACCAATAACTGCATAAACATCAACCAATGTTAAAGATCGATAAGACCGGACAATTCCTTCAGGGCTTTCACCACGAAGGTATGCAGCCAACACCAACTCCAAAAGGACCCGACTTTTGCCGACTCGGAAAACGCCTGCAGGTTCTTCCCAGATTGGAACAGGAACCGTCAAAGGTTCAAAATCAACGGTTGTCATAAATCGATTTCTTATTTTTGTGATTAAAAATATTATACCCTTCCAAATTTCATTCGCAATATCGACCTTTTTTATATTTCAATCCCACCATCATTCTTTGCCGAAGGGGTAGAAGTAGCCTGCTTGGGGGAAAGCATTAAAGGTGCGGGGTGGATCGAACCTAACTGGATTTCTTAAAGCCCATTCAAAATACTTTTCACCTTCTTTACAATCAATAATTTCCACAGTGCCTACTAAAACCCCACGAGGCAACTTCAAAGGATCCAGCGGATCTTCATGCCCGGGAAGTAGCACGGGCGTCTTCGCTGCATATATATAAATCTTGCCCCGATGCGTCGTCGGCCAAGTTCGATATTCAATTTTCTTATCACCCCGCAGTATCCGCTCTGCATATGGCTGTCTAATACTCAACGCTCTGATTTTTTCAGGCTCTACAGATGTCACTTCATTCTTAGGACTTACTTTACCATCAAGAAGCTTGGCAAGATTGATTGCAGTATTAGATGAAAGTTCACGAACTCCTCTAAAGGTTTGGGGATCAGGTTTGAATTCAGAACCATCGCCTTTGAACTTTGGGAATGTACCATCTGCGAACCGAAAAGAAGTAAGCACACTTACGGGGACATGTAAATCAAACCGCATTCGAGTGTTGAGTGATCGATCATGAAAGACATAATCATTAGCCCATGTATGAGCACCTTTAGGGAGCAGATTTTTAGCTTCAACTGCGTTCAAGGTTCCAAATTCAACCTTTAGGCAACCCATGAGATGCAATGCATCTGCAAAGCAAGCTACGATAAAGAGATGATCGCCTTTGGTTATGCCTCGTTGTTTGAATTGATTACTTGCTGCATAGATAAGGGGACTATTAGGTGCGGATTTCCAAACCTCGAACTCTGCACGAGTCCATAATTGGATAAAAGATCGGGTCATGGGCGAAATGACTCCAGCTAATTTTAAGCGAATTAAGGGATCGGGATAAACTGAACGGCATCGGCCACCACATGGCCATTGGTGTTGGTGTTGGTGATAAGAACAGTTGCAGCAGCATCTTTTTTGAAATCAAATTTGCCAAGGGAGACAAAGCCGACCTTGTTAACTTTACGCTGGTCTACCAAAATAGTTTTCGAACCAGCAGCATGTTCGATGGTAACTGGAACATTAGTTGCGCGATTTGCATTAGAGTTATAATAAAAGCGCACTTCATAAGTTCCATCTGCGGGAAGCTTTGCTTGGAAGGAAACAGATTTAGAGCCATGGCCTTCATTACCATCATGGATGTAGCCATTGCCTACAAAGCCAGCGATGGTGGCACTTTCGCCCCAAGAACCTTTTTTGGTAGCTTGGATATCATCGATGACAACGCCCGCCATTTTTTTAGGATCTAAAGCAGGATGGCTGGGAACAGCATCTTTAGATTCAAGCACCTGTTTATCTTCCAACAATTTGGTTTTAAGTTTTTCGTAGGGAAGATCTTGGACATCAACTTTTGCATCGATAGCAAGGCATGCAGCGGTTGCAGCAGACTGGCCTAGGATAAAGAAAACAGGTTCCATGCGAATGCTGCCATAGGCCATGTGAGAGCAGGAAATGCAAACAGGGACGAGCAGATTAGTTGCGTGTTCCTTTTTTGGGGTGATGGATTTGTAACTAATTTTGTAAGGGCCACCTGGGCTGACTTGGATATCGCCTTCGTTTTGCACTTTGCCATCTGGGGTGACATAGCGCATGCAGTTATGAGAATCCATGTTATAGGAACCCATGCCGATGGATTCTGGGGTTGCGCGGAGTTTTCTGCAATCGAGTTCGGTCATAATATATTCGCCAATCATACGCCTAGCTTCACGCACATAAATTTGATGAGGCCAGTTGTTGGTATCGATGAATTCATCTTTAGCGAGCCCCCATTTCTTCATTTCATCACGAACTTTTGCAGGAACGCGAGGGTGATTACAAATACTCCACATCAGGCCCTTTTGATACTGTTCATGATCAGCGATGATTTTTTCGCGATCTTTATAAGATGCTTCGGGGTATTTGTAATTGGCACCAATGTAGTCGGTGCTGACTGCGAAATTATTATTGGTATCGGTTTTGCCATTGGGCATCATGAGGATGCTGGTAGGAATTCGAAGATCTCCCGCTTCGAAGTTACGAAACAAAAGTTCGAAGTCTTTTTCGTTATAATTCTCGGGCTTGGGGAAGGGCACCCGGTTTTCAGGAATCAAGCTCATACACATACGGAAGCAATAAGCCTGCAACCTATGATCTTCGGAACCATCTTCTGGGTGTGGGCCAGCTTCAATTCCTGGAAGCAAACCACTTTTGGGGTCGCCCGGAATTACATAGGGATCAACCTTAGCGGTAAAGCGATGGTTATGATTGTTTTTTTGTTTCTGAATGCCATTAAGAGTTTCATTATATTTTGCATTAGCTTCCCGACCCACATGGAAGGGGATGCCTGCAACAGCGAGAAGGTCGCCTTCATAGGTGGCATCGAGAAACATTTTGCCTGTAAAGGTTTTGCCTGATTCCATTTTGATGGATTGGATAGCAGTGCCTTTTTTTACAACCGCAGTAGGGCTAATGCGATCGAGTCTTTCATTTAGAACGAACTTGATTTTGTGTTCATCAAGCATTTCGTGAAGAACTTTATGGGCAACTTTCGGTTCGAAAGCCCAGATTGCATCTTCATCTTTGCGATAGCCTTTAAAGGAATCACGTTTTTCGAGGTTCCAGCTTTCTGGTTTGTCGTAATGTTTGCGAAGTCGTTGATAAAATTCGCGGGAGATGCCACCGATGACCGCTTTGCTGCCTGTATCAGTAGCTCCCAAACCGCCGGTGGTTAAGCCACCCAAATACTTGGAGGGTTCGACGATGAGGGATGTTTTTCCCATGCGGGAAGCTTGGATAGCAGCGCTGACCCCTGCGGAGGTTCCGCCATAAATGACAACATCAATTGGTTCATCTGCAGCAAATACAGGATGACTTAACAAACAAGGTACAAGCAGAGATAGCAGAATATTTCGCATGGGAATGCCTCGCATTAGACGATAAGGATATTAGGATGCTTTGGCTTTCAACAAGTCACGGATCTCGATGAGAAGTTCTTCTTGTTTGGTCAGCACAACCACGGGCTCTTCTTTTTTTACATTCATCATCCATCCGAGAAATTTTACGATAAAGAAAAACATCGCAGCAGCAACGATAAGGAAGTTAATGACTTCTCCCAGAAATACACCGTATGGAATTTCAACGCCATTGAAAACAAAAGTCCAACCTGCGTAACCTTTTTCTACCGGGGTGAACAAACTGACAAAGGGCATAAGAATGCTTTTCACCAAAGCTTCAACCACTTTGCTGAATGCGCCCCCAATGACCACGCCAATAGCGACATTAATAAAGTTTCCTTTAAATGCAAATTCTCGAAACTCATCCATGAGGGATAAAACTTTAGTAGTAGGAACAATAGAAATTACTTTTTGAAACGGATCCATGACGCAATACCTTTCATAGGGTTAAAAAACGAATTTAAGCGAGAATGTTTTCGATCACATGCCCGTGAACATCGGTCAATCTGCGATCGATGCCATTATTCCTAACGGTAAGCAAAGTATGATCGATACCAAGCAAATGCAAAATAGTTGCATGGATATCATATACCTGAGTAGGATTTTTTCTATCCTGGGGTTTGTACCCAAAATCATCACTAGGGCCATAAGATACACCGCCCTTGATACCGCCGCCCGCAAGCCAATTGGTGAAGCAATAGGGATTATGATCGCGGCCTTTGCCCCCTTGAGAAGAAGGCATTCTGCCAAATTCCGTGGTCCAAAGAATGATAGTATCATCAAGCAGGCCGCGTTGTTTTAGATCAAGTATAAGTGCAGCAGAGCCCCTAGCCATGCCCATTGCAAGTGGGCCATGATCGCGTTCGACATCTTCATGGCTATCCCAATTGCGTCTAGGAAAACCGTTATCGCAACCCGACCAGATTTGCACAAAGCGCACGCCCCGCTCCAACAATCTACGAGCTACCAAGCACTTGCGCGAGAAGTGATCGATCTCTTCGATGGCATTGATTTCCTTATCGAAAGTTTGAACATTATGATCAAGGCCATAAAGCTTGCGGATGTAAGCGGGCTCTTTCGAAATATCCATGGCTTCGGGTGCTGCAAGCTGCATTCTCGCAGCAAGCTCATAACTTTGAATGCGGGCATTAAGCCTGCTATCGCCTTCCCTGGATTGCAAATGTTCGCGGTTGAGTTTACCAAGAATATCAAAAGAAGCGTTAGAGCTGGCCTTGGAAATAAAGTTACCTTGGGGCGCAGGGAAAAGATCTTCAATAGGGTTAGGGGCGCCCGGTTTAAGAATCGTTCCTTGATGTTGCGAAGGAAGAAAAGCACTATCCCAATTTTTAGGGCCGTTGCTTGCAAAGCCACGATGATCAGGAAGCACCACAAAGGTGGGAAGGTTTTGATTCATGCTACCTAGGCCATAACTGACCCAGCAGCCCATACCCGGAAAGCCTGGGTTCTGAAAACCCGTGGCTTGAAAATAAGTGGACTGGCTATGAATACCAGTCTTGCCAACCATGTTGTGAACAAAGGCGATATCATCAACTACATCGCCCAAAGGCGAGACAGTATCGCTAAGCATCTTCCCGGATTTGCCATAGGGTTTGAAATCCCAAATGGGTTTAAGCCAGGGGCCGAGCCCGTTTTGAAACGCTTCAACTTTCTCACCGAAGTCGGAGCTCTTACCATGCTGCTTGATGAGTTCTGGTTTGAAATCGAAAAGATCAACATGGCTAGCAGCGCCCGCCATGAAAAGCTGGATGACCCGCTTGGCCTTGGGCGGGTTATGAGGAAGCCCCTGAAGGCCACCAACGCCTCCTTCATTAAGCGAATCACCAAATGCGGATTGATTTCCGAGCAAGCTAGCAAGAGCAATACCGCCCAAGCCGCCACCGGTATTCCAAAGCATCTCGCGTCTGTTCATGCCGGGATTATAAAGGTTTGGGTTATTATTATTGAAGTTCATAGGGCATCCGGTTTAATCAACGAAGGAAAACTCATTGAGATTGAAAAGCACACGGGCTAAATCTGCGAGCGAATACTGAGTTGCCAAGGCAGTCAATGATTCAAGTTCAGATTGGGTGGGTTTGCGCCCAAGAGCAATCAGAAAAGCATTTTCAACTTGTTGCGGTTTGGGGAAATCTCGCTCTAATCTTTTTGCAAACTCTTTGGATTGCACCAGCATGAAACCATTATTTAAGAGCACAAGGGCCTGCAATGCGGAAAGGCTTTCATTGCGTTTATCCACTAATAAAGATGGATCTGCGCAATCAAGCGTAGTCATGAAGGGCTGTTGCTGAGAGCGAACGAGAAATCGATAAACGGCTCTGCGGAATGATTTTGCATCTTCAGGGTTATGAAGGTGATATTGGTAATGTGGCGAGTGCGCCGGTTTTTCGATGACAAAATCTTGGAAGCTGGGTCCAAACATCGCTTCATCAAGTTTGCCCGAAACCTTCAAGACAGAATCGCGAATAGCTTCAGCCTCGAGCTTCTTGCGATTCATACGCCAGTAATAAACATTGTCGGAATCCTTGGCAGCGCTATCAGAGTTAATGGCGGAAGATTGCTGATAGGTTGCGCTGGTTAAAATCAATCGATGCAGGCGTTTAAGGGATTGACCATTATCACGGAAGTCGGTTGCAAGCCAATCAAGAAGTTCGGGGTGTGAAGGTTCTTTGCCCATCTTTCCGAAATCATTGGGGGTATCAACAATGCCTCTGCCAAAATGCCAGCGCCAAACCCTGTTCACAATAGATCGCCAAACAAGCGGATTTGCATCATGAGTAATCCAGTTGGCAAGAGCAACTCTGCGCAAACCTTCGGGTTCATTTTCTGGAATTGAAAACATTCCCGGAGAATGAGGGAGAGCAGTAATCGCTCTGGGGGAAACAACATCGAGTGGTTTTTCGATATTGCCACGCTGTAGTAAATGAATGGTTCGAGGCTTGCCCCCCGTTGCACCTGTACCAGAAAAAGCGCCACTTCCTGTATGAACCGTTCCAGCGAAAACCATTTTAGGCTGGGGCATTTTTGCAAGCTGTGCCTTCAATTCAGAAACTTGAGATTTCATATTTTGAAACGCCAGCCTGTCGGCTTCAGGTACAAGAGTTGCAAGCAACTTATTCTTTTGCTCTAGCAGTGCTGCAGTTTCTTTATTGCTAGTATCAGCACCTTGAAACCAGATACCATCGGTGAGGTTCTTTTTAGCCCAGCGAATAGGAGCTTCGGTAGAATCAAGACTGGTAACCGGAGCGTTTAGGGCAAGATTTTTACCCTTGGCATCAAGCACCTCTACTTCAGCAAGCGCAAGAATATAGTCATTTTGTCTGGGTGCGAGTTTAGTAGCAACGACTCTAATATACTTTGCTTTTTTCATCCCCACATTAATAGCTACGGGCATCAATCCAGGATTAAGCTGATCTTGATCACTGGTTTTTAGGCTCAAGATCTCAGGGGCTTTGAATGTTGCTTCATCACTAATCTGCACCTGATAGCGAACAGGAAAACCAAAACCAGCACCAATGTTGTTGAACTCATCATGACAGGCATGCAACACAACCTTATCAATGATCTGCGGTTGGGGAAGTTCGATCTGAATCCACTTTAATTCTGACTGCTTGGGGCTAATCCCACTGTGATAGCCAAACGCAGGGTTCTTTCCAACAGATGCTTTTTGCAATTGAGCAATGCGAGAATCAATTTCTGCGAGTTCTTTTCTACCAGGCATCTTTGCTTCGAATGCCTGCATCGCTGATTCTTGAACTTTGATTTTCTGTTTTAATGATTCAAACTGTAATGCTATTGCAGCATCCGCATGGTAGGGCTTATCTGCGCGATCAAGTGCTGCAAAAACGGCCTGCATGCCATAATAATCGGTCTGCAAAATAGGATCAAACTTATGGTTATGGCACTGCGCGCACTGAACCGTCATGCTCAGAAAAGTGTTAGCAGTATTGGCAACCATATCATCACGATCAAGATGGCGCGCAACCCTGCCATCGATTTTGCTCTCGGGCACTTCGGCATGACCGATGTAATCCCAAGGGCCAGACGCAATAAAACCCAGAGCTTCGATTCCTTCAGGAGTGCCAGGGAAAAGCATATCACCCGCAAGTTGCTCTGAAACAAATCGGCCATATGGTTTATCTGCATTCAACGAACGAATCACGTAATCCCGGTAGGGCCAAGCGTTGAGCCTTAGCTTATCTTTATCGTAGCCATGGGTTTCGCCGAAGTGAACAGCATCAAGCCAATGGCGAGCCCAACGTTCCCCATACTGTGGAGAAGCAAGCAATCGATCTACCAGCTTTTCATAAGCATCAGGCGATTTGTCGTTGAGAAAATTTTCAATCTCTGCGGGTTCAGGAGGAAGACCGGTGACATCAAAATAAACCCTTCGCAAAAGTGTAATCTTGGAAGCTTCTTTGGATGGGCTTAATTCCTTCTGCTGCAACTTGTTCCAGATGAAGGAATCAATCGGGTTTTTGACCCATTGGGATTTAGCTTTAGGAGGAGGAATAACCTTCATCGGCTGAAGCGACCACCAAGAAAGTACATTCGATTTTTCAGAACCATCATCAGGCCATAAAGCCCCTTGATTGATCCAGTTCTTTATTAAATCTATTTGTTGCGATGAAAGCCTTGGCCCCTTAGGAGGCATCATGATTGCTTTTTCGAGCGAGCCAATATTGCGAAAGAGAATACTTGTATCTGCTTTTCCTGCGATGATCACTTTGCCTGAATCACCACCCTTGAGGGCATCAGCTTTACGATCAAGCCTTAGGCCATTTTTACTGCTGCTTTCGCCATGGCATTTATAACAATGCTCTTTGAAAATCGGCTGAATATCGCGATTGAAATCAACCTTGGCAGGTTCAGCACCCAGCGTTGCTACTAAGTAAAGGATTAAAACGGAAGGCATGCCATCCCCATGAAAAGAAAGAACTCACATTATAATAATGATACCCCTTGCAATGGTAATTATCCAGCAAATATAGGGAAATCGAAGGATTGGCTAGTGTATTCAAGATGAAGGAACTGATTTTAAGGCCTTCACAAGAGGGCCCTTGGGTAATCCCCAAAAATATGCTACTCTACGGTAGTGAATCTTTCGAGGAAGGAATAATTATGAGCCTTAATTTACCATTTCAACAAGTCCTAGAAGCTGCGGACCACTTGTCCAAAGATGAACAAAAAAAATTGATATTAATCTTAAAGCAAAAGTTAACACAAGAATCTGAAGAAGCTATGGCGCAGGACCAAGAACGCTCGCGGGAAGAATTTGCTGCAGGGCTATGCAAGCCAACCACACCAGAACAATTGACCCGCGAATTATTTGCATAACATCAGTTTCACCCGTGCAATAATTCCAACAATCATACAGCGTGGGGATTAGGTAATTTACTGATAGAACTCAGCACCATGAATTTATCGCGAAGTGTTTGAATTTCATCCTTGGTTAATTTATGAAGGGGCGGGCGAACCGGCCCACACTCAACCCCTAAAGCACCCATCAAAGCTTTGCCACCGGGTATGCCACCGAACTCTTGAATCAACCGTACAATTGCAACACTCTTTTCCTGCAGCAATCTGGTTTTTTCTACATCGCCCTTTTCAAAGGCCTCCATCATTTCAATATAAATAGGAGCAGCAAAATTGTAGGTGCTTCCTACTGCGCCACGAACCCCCATCGCAATTGCACCCAGCAACATTTCATCGCAACCAAATAAAACTTCAAATCTGCCATTATCTAAAATCGTACATTCAAGAAGATCCGAAAGATCAGAGTGGGAATACTTGACACCGACAAGATTGGGGATTTTCTTACTCGCCATCCTTAGGAAGGGAGCAACCGGCCCATTCACCCCTGTGAAAAGCGGGATGTGATAATGATAAAAAGGAAGCTCAGGCGCAGCACTCGCAACCTCTGCCTGAAACTCAACCAGATCCGCAGGAGCCGCTGGTTTGAAAAAACAAGGTGCTGCAGAGGATATGGCATCTGCTCCAACAGATTTCGCATGCTTGGCAAGCTCTCGCGCTTCGCGGGCGCTATTATGACCAACATGAATCATGAAGGTAAGCTTACCTTTAGCAGCAACCGACCATGCCTGCGCAAGTTGCATTCTTTCTTGAAGAGTAAGAGACTGGCATTCGCCCGTGGTGCCCGCGACAAAAACACCTTTAACACCATTTTTTAAAAGATGGTTGGCCTGAAGCGGAACCATATCCAGATTGAGATCACCCTTTTCATTCAAGGGGGTGAAGGGTGCAGCCATCAAACCAAGAAAAGGAAGGTGTCTCATGATTGTGTTATTCCTGTGGATTTTGAATGACAACTTAACTTCACTGTATTTCAGCGGCGATTACAATACAGAGAGTTACTATAGAGATCATTCAACCAAGCTTACACCCTTAGATCCGCTACAGATAGAAGAGTCGGATAGTTTTTTCTGTGCAGCGACCATTTTAACGATTAATCTTTACTTAATAGATGAATTCCAAAAAAGGAGCAAACCATGGATCGCAGAAATTTTGTAAAAAGCACCCTCGTAACAAGCGCATCTTTAACCTTGGGAAATTCAGTGATGGCTCTTAACTCCAGCCTCGCACCAGCAAAAAAGCCCGTACTTCGATTGGCAGTCAAGTATGGCATGATCAAAGCAGGCACTACTCCGCTCGAAAAACTTACCCTTGCAAAAAAACTCGGAATTGAAGGTGTTGAAGTCGACAGCCCCAGTGGCTTGAACAAAGAAGAAGCCAAAAAGGCCGCAGAACAGACAGGCGTTAAAATCCATGGCGTGATTGATTCGGTACACTGGCGCGATACTCTTTCCTCGCCCGATGAAGCCATTCGAGCCAAAGGGCTAAAGGCTTTAATTTCAGGCATTGAAGATGCTAAGTTCTTTGGTGCAGATACCCTGCTTTTAGTTCCGGGTGTTGTCAATAAGGATGCAACCTACGAACAATGTTACGAACGATCCCAGATCGAAGTGAAGAAAGCTCTGCCCACCGCAGAAAAACTAGGCATCAAGATTTGCATCGAAACCGTATGGAACAACTTCATCACGAAACCCGAGCAACTTGTGCAATACATCGATGACTTTAAAAGCCCATTTGTCGGTGCTTATTTTGATTGCTCTAACATGGTAAAGTATGGAGTTAGCAGCGCTGACTGGATCCGTAAGCTAGGCAAAAGAATGGTCAAATTCGACTTCAAAGGTTATAGCAATACCAAGCAATGGTGCGCCATCGGCGAAGGCGATGAAAACTGGCCCGAAGTTTTAAAAGCTCTGGGCGAAATTGGCTA
>Ga0208856_1000041_pt1 | contig 53887 bp, 83 predicted proteins | sample LakMenEpi13Jul12_FD_150690 | JGI IMG/M metagenome (GOLD analysis project Ga0208856, IMG submission 150690) | Freshwater microbial communities from Lake Mendota, WI - 13JUL2012 deep hole epilimnion (SPAdes) | ecosystem: Environmental > Aquatic > Freshwater > Lentic | place: Lake Mendota, Madison...
CAAGAGGATCATGGAGTAGTCAACGAAGACAATGAACTCCAAGAGTGGCAAGCAAACTACATCAAGTGGCAAAAGGCTGGGTTCTCATTGTATGACAGCTCAAACTTCATCCACATGGCGTACGGTCAGCTTGCTAATCGCATGAGTGCATCAGTTAAGCGTGGTAACATCTGGTTGCCAATGTTTAACGCATTCATGGCTCCTGTCATTACTCATGAGGCATTGCAAATCATGGGTGGACAAGAACTGCCAGAGTCAAAGTCAAATGTTGTATGGTATGACAAGCGCTTCGGTGCAATCATCCCAGGCAACCGCTTTGTTGAGACAGCAGATCTTCACGACACATGGGACCAAGATGGTGACATGGCCAGGTTCATCCGCATTAAGTTGTGGAGCTCTTCGCCAGTTGTAACTCTCTATGGGTTGTCACACCAGGAATTCAGGGATGGATTTGTTATCCCAGCTGACCTGGAAGTACCAACCACACCAGAAGAAGCAATCGACATGGTTGTCATCATTCGTTCACCAAACGGACCTGGTGGTTATTCAATCGAGCGTTACGATGCAGAGACAATGCCATTTATGCGTGTAAACGAGGACATGGTACAGGTAATTGACCTTAGCAAAGCAACATTGCCGATGAGCACACTGCTTAAAGACACTATTGTTGACACTAAGCTCAATGAAATCCTGAACTCAACACAGTACACCAAGAGGGGATTCACACGGGATAACGCCAAGGACATGATTGATGCACAACTGCACAACCCTGGGTTTGGTTCATTCTCAAACTTCATGATGGTGCATGCAAGTGTGTTCGGTCCAAGCTACCCAACCTACATGCCAGCTAGTGGTAATGACATTATCGATGCAAGCTCTCAGACAGCAAACATTGAGGCATTCCGCTTTATCAGTGGCAGCGTATCAACCATGTGGCAATCATTGATCGATGATATGGTCAAACAAGATATCAAGATTGACAGCTACATGATGAGTCGTATCCCTGATCGGTTCAAGCATGAGTTGGAAGGTAATGTCTATGATGGACCATTGGCAGAGCTCAGTGAGCACTACATCAAGGTACTCAAGGATGTACGCGAAGAGAAGAAGAACACCATCTATCTCCGCATGCGTTCTGAGTTAATTCCTCAACTGCAACAGTTAATCCCTACACTGTCAGATCAAACACAGGCTGTCTGTGAAGCATTCAACACCAAGTATATCCACATGTTGCGTGCATTTGACGAGCGTAAGGCAGAAGCTAAGGCAGAAGAGACAAAGTGGTCAAGCCGCTACTTCAAGGCATGGAACGCTGTGTATTCTTCAACCGAGTTGGAAGCCATTGTCAAGATGATGGTCGATGAGATTGAAACGTCCAAGTCACCAACCAAGATGGCTGTTGCTATCTATCGCTGGATGACTGATCCAAAGATGAGCTACGAGAGGGTGTATCACGAAGGTCGTGGCGAATACATCAAGGCCAATGCTCATCTGCGTTATGGTCTAGTTGACCGTGTAATGTTCCAAGCCGGCAAGCGTGGGCAGAAATCAATGATGGATCTGCTTATCCAGGGGCTCAAGGATCTGGGCCTCTAGGATAAGTATTATCTTAATGTTATATTCTAAACAAGCACCGTGCTCTGCCTAGTCCCCAAGACTTGGTTCCACTTTGATTCTAAACACGGTTCAAGAGATTTTCCGCGGTCTGGCCCCCATCACGGGTCTGGCCGTTGAATAAGTCGGGGTCTTTCGGGACTTCGCCTACTGGTAACATCGGGTTGCTGGTAGTTTATGTGACTACGGTCACAGAAAGGGGTTGGGTCTAATGACTCTTCTCATCACTAAGGTTGGTGCACCTACAACGCACACACATAACTTGAAGGACGGCTCAGGCTCGTTCAGCAAGACCGAAATTCCTGTAACCCTACAGGCTAAGTTCGGTGAGGAAGCAGGCTTTCAGATTGGTGTGAACTACACTGTCTGGATGGACGCTGCTCGTGCAAGCAAAGTCGTCGCGATTGCTCAGGCATTCATTGATGGCACAGCCACTGACAGTAACGGTGAACTGTATCACCCAAGTTGCCGTCTTGCTGTACTCAACGACAGCGAGTGCTTTACTGCGGGCGAACTGCGGACGAAAGACTTGACCAACAAGTTTGGTGGCACATACACTGTGACCAACCAGACCATTTGGTTGAAGGACGACACGGCTTTGACTTATGACATTGCCGAGTTGGCTGTTTCCCCTCAGCGTGGCAATATCGATGACCTCGATATCCTCGTTGACTTCCGTGGTGCTGCTTTGGTTGCGCCAGTTGTTACATCCACTGCTACTGCTGAAGTGCCTTTCTGACACTTTAGTTTTAGCCCGTTTTGTCAGTCAGGTCGGTATGCCCCCCCGCATATCGGCTTGACTGACATTTTTTTTTGCAACTAGTTCCCTAATCTTTTTTTTGTTCCTAGTATTCTAATCCTTAGGAATAAGTCGGAGAAAAGGAGAATAGCATGAGTGAACCTTACATTTGCGGAACAGCAGCACCTGATCCTTGCGAATTTGAAAGCGTAGAACATCATGACGCTACTTGTCAAGAATGTCTATCTTGGTTTCCAACATGGACAGCAGCTCAAGAAGCAGCTAAAAAAGCAAGAAATCTGTGTAAATAATCATAGGACACATATAAAAGCCTATGTACTGGTAGCCTGTAAACCAATGGATGTCGAATCAGGCTGAGTAATCAACACTTATATATACATACGGTCGTTCTACCGATGTAAAGTTGATGATGAACAGTCGAGTTACAGCGACTTTTAAACATTTAGGGTAACCTAGGCCACTGGTACAAGGGCGACATTATTGTACTGTCTGACATATGCAGGAATAGCGTTGTATCAATATGTTATATTATTCATCTCAATTGAAAGGATTGTTATGGGAATTCAAGACGACTCATTTGATGTTAATCTTATTGCGACTAAAGAAGGTCTAATAAAGATTAGTCAGATGACTTTGCTAGAAACGGTCAAGGAAATGAACCGCCGTACAGACTCATTGCTTGAGATCTGTGAATCACACCAAATACTTATTGAGCAGTTGTCCGATAAAGTTATTTCTTTACAGGATGCACTTGATAATCTCAAGCCTTGCCAATGCTGTGGAAGCAACCCATGCCTCGAATCACTCGATGCAGCTAAACATGGAGACTACTAATGGACATCATCTTACCTCTCGTCATTCTAATCCTCATATCGGCTGTATTCGTGCGAGGCATTGTGCGATATGTTGCCGGCAACCCATGGAAATTACATCGTTGTATGAACCACCAGTTCTACTTTGAAGAAATAGATTGTCGTGGAATATATTGTGGCGTATGTCACAAGGACATAGACATTGAATATTATTCTAAAGGAATAAGTCGGGAGGGAATAACCCATGAAAATACAAATGATTGATGACATACCACGCAAAGGTTTGTGTGCCATATGTCACAAGACCAAACTCACAGTAACAGTATCCATCATATCCAAAGGAAGTCCTATAATCACCACTGAAGATTGGTGCTTAGAAGATTTCCACACTCTACAAGATAAAACACTCACACTACGCTGAAAGGCAAAAACATGATATCAAAATATGAAACAAAAGATGAAAACTGGGAATCCTATGGTTTTCTTAATGTACTAACCGAATATCACACACGCCCTCAAGGTATGATCAGTTCAATGCGAGCTGAAAAATACAACGATGGTAATGTTCATATTGAATTCAACATTCAAAGCCCAAGTGGTACACCAGATTCATCTGACTTCCTAACCTACACTATGCTAGAAATCAATTCATTTGAACGCGCTAAAGCTATTGTAGATATGTATGCAACCATGTTAGACTCTTACATTCTAAAGATGTCAGCATGAAAACATTCGGGCTAATCTCAATATCATTTGCAGCAGGCAGTATCACCATGATGATGTGGCTTCGCAAGATATTCAATAAAACAATGAAAGGAACCTTGTGAAGAAACTTGCAATAATCACTACAACAATAGCATTCGTTATTGCCGGCTTAGCATTATACATCAAAAAGATGACATTGTTCAAAGGAGAATAAGCATGAACTATAAGAAACTATTCTGGGGCTACATGGCATTTAGTGCTATCACTGGCTTTGTCATTGGCATTGTGCGCGGCATTGAGCAACAAAAAATCAAGCGTCGCTTACGCAATAACCCATTGTCTGCCAGTAAAGCATTTCAAGAAGTGTACGGACACTATCATAATCAAGACTTAGATTTCCCTGAATGGGTAAACACTGATGAAGACGCTAGATTCAATAGCATTGTAGGCCGTCTAAACCATCCAACGAACCGACAGAAGTAGGAATAAGTCGGGATATTTTCGGAGGGGGGTGACCGTTGTTTGATTGGCTATTCGATATTATCCAAGATATATTAGATTCAATATTCAACTAAGGAGAAAAACATTATGTTAGGTAAATTTCTAGGTAAAGTTACTGGCAAATCAGTGGAAGTAGTTACTGCTACGCCAGAATTTCTAAAGACGAACACTAAAGCGACTATGGAAGCACTCAAGGGTGCAAAAGATGGATTCGTAACTGATTTCAAGGCTGAATACAACAAGCCTGAAGTAACTAACGAGGACTAATACAAAGATTTGGGCTAGTCCCAAAATAAGCAATAAACACATATCATATCCACATAATAAACACATAAGGAATAAACACATGTCATTACTCGAAAAATTCGGTTACAAGAAAGACGAGTTCGCAATCGCTTTGGAAAACCCAGAGTTGTTTGCATCAAACTCAACTACCACCAAAATCACTGTTGGTACACCAGCCAAAATTGCTGGTTCTATCAATGGCGTTGCTGTTCCAACCACCATTCTAGTAAAGAATGCTAACTGGAGCCGTCTCACCGTGCGTGACCATGTTATCCGTCGTCAGGACGCAGAGCCACGCATCAGCCAAGTATTCGGTGGTGTATTCAATAACTTCCAAGCAGACATCACGCTTGAAGTTGATGGTACTGAAATGTCATTGTATGAACTCATGAAGCAGTTCTGCATCGAATCGTTCGGTACATCCCTTACAGATGACCAAGTAAACAAGATGTTGGAGAGCAACCTTTCGCTCAACGGCATTCGTAACGGTGGCCCTCTGATGTTCCAACAAATGGGTGCAAATCCTGCTGGTATCGCACACGCAGTAGAAGCGTTCCGTACAGCTGGAGCAATTGACGATATGAAGTCTGTTGCATCAAGCAAGTCATTCAACACTGCTTACAAGATTCCTGGCGATGGTGCTGGTCTTGAAGTTGTATCGTTTGAACTTGGTACATCTGACCGTTCACTCTCAAAGACAGGACAAGGCTTCATTGACATCGTCAGTGCAGTGACCGAAAACTTTGAGCGTGTAAAGAACCACAAGTCTGTTGCTAAAGTATTGCAAGACAAGTTGAACACAAACATCGGTTCAATGAGCCAAGAAGCAATCAAGAAGGCACAGACAGAAATCAAGATTGAACTTGACATGGCTAAAGACTATGCTAACTGCTGGTCTGGTGCTGCTCGTCAAACCAAGATTGACAATGGTCGCAAGATCGTTGAGAACAAGTACAACGCAGTAAACGCCCCATGTGGTCGTTGGTCTGCCGTAGTTGCTGGTCAAACCATCGACTTCGATGTATGGTCAAACTCGACAAAAGCACCAGTACAGACCGCAGAACAGCAGATCAGCGATATCGCAACCGCTGAGGTACCGTTCTAAGGTTATCTAAATTTGGTGGGGTTGGCCTGACTGATCGCGGGTCAACCCTACTAATAAACTTTTAGTGGGTAGTAAGTGTGCACATTCCCGATGAATGCTGCGAACCAACCATTTGCTACCCACTATTTAAGTATAATAAAAAAAATTTTATTAACTCAAAAAGGATTAACATGAGCACCCCACTTGAAATGCTAAATATCCAGCGTTGGATGAAAGACGCCGCATGTAAAGGAAACACTGAAGGTGACTGGTTCCCAGAAGCCCCAGGCAATTACCCTACAGTAAAAATAGCATTAGCCATATGTAAAGATTGTCTAGTCAAACAAGAATGTTTAGATTATGCTATGTCACGACCAGAACTACAGGGCATCTGGGGTGGAGTAACAGCACGCAAGCGTGGCAGAATGCGAGCCGAAGGAAAAAAAAGTGAATGAATACCCAACAAATTATCCTCGTCATGGCTTTCACATGTGTCATGGGTGCGGGTCTATGGCTCCGCATCATACTCAAGAAAACTTTCCAGATAATGGATGGGCATTTAATCTCAATCACTTCGGATACTATGCCGGCTTCACAGATCCAATCGGAGAACCAGAACAACTAGTCAGACTATGTCACGACTGCGTAATAAAGTTCCTAGACGCCTTCCCACTACTCAGTGTACTAGTAGGCAAAGGATGCCACAGCCAGTCAGGCCCCAATGAAAAACCATGCTGTCAATATGCATGGAAAGCAGAATGGATAGGCAACAGTGCCATAAACTATTTAGCTTCAGAAGATGGCCAACAATGGATCATCCAATAACACTCTCTATTACTCCCTCTATAACAATACTACTCCCCAAACCTTTTTTCTTGGGGGGCCGAGCGAAGCGAGGCCTCCCTTACCCTAGTAGACTTCCGCAAGGAAGCTCATAAAAAAATTCGAGGTAGTCCTCAGACCGCCGAGAAAAAAAGAGTACAGATGTTGCAAGTGAGTACACGAGACTGCTATACTGATATCCTAGGAAATAAACACTAAAAGGAGATTATGTATGCCTCGGCAGCATCAATCTAAAGCTGTTCGGAAAGTTCTCGCAGAACTAACCAGACTAGGCTTTAACGTTGAACAAAAGAAATCAGGTGTCTATCGGATCACTCCACCCCCAGGGGTAGATGGTCCACTGTATACGACACATGGCACGGAATCAGCATTGCATCCGATGCGCCGTGACTTTAAAAAATATTATAACATAGATATCAACGTTTAAGGTGTTTGCTTCCATGGGAGAGCTCATCTCGTATCTCTACTAGGTGGTGGTAGCTATACTTGGGTGGGTGGGCTCTCCCGCCCCCCTACACTATAAGTATTAAAATAAGATTAATAATAAGATTAAGCTTACACTACCCCTACCACACACACACAAAACCTAAACCCAACCCAACAAAAATGTTAGACAAACCAATAAATGGAACCCTCTCGCCCCAGCACCCATTATAACTTATATAACTCAGTATAAATCGATATAAACATATAGATACACATGTGTACACACATCTATTCCTTATACAGTACACTTGTGTACACAATAAAGAATTCTCCCTATAGGATTTGTCTCTCTCAAATCCACTGAATTCTGATATAGGAATAAGACAGATCAACAATGCCTAGTCCGTATAGGATAGTATTAGAATAGTATTAGACTAAACAATGTATCGTGAAAGGATACTTATATGCTCTTTATGATGATGATATGGTTAGCTGTAGCTTCTACCGTAGTAGAAATGATGTTCGCGGCGAGGATCCCAGCCTGGCGTAAGAACGCACACAAATACAAATGGGTTAACATGACCCTCTCCCTACTGTTATCATTCATCCTAGGTGTAATGTTCGGTGCAGCCGGACTAATCGCCTTAGGTGCAGCCATGATATCCACCGTCCTATCCATCCCAGGCTATGCTATCCTACACTGGAATTATGATTCCAAGGAAGCACAAAAGCATGGTGGTAACATGACGCATTACCTTCGCGGCAAATGGATGCAAGCATTCAAAGACCTAGCAAAGGTTATTTACGGAATCATTAGAATAATCACATTCCCAATATGGGCTACCAGAGCAGCTATACAAAAGATCAATTCCATTAAAGCACGCAGGGCTGTATGAAATTAGCTATAGCGGCAGCCCTATTCTTAATCTGGTACATAACAATACAGCTATAACAAAGGACAAACATGACAACCAAAGAAGAAATAAACAAACAAGCTGACCAGCTTATCACCAACACACAAGAATTTGTAAAGATCTTCAACCAAGACAATGACGACCAAGTAATTAACCTCTTTGACGTTTTAGATTACCTGGGAATAACAGGTCTAAAAATAGTCAAAATTACCCAAGAAGACATTGACCAAGACGGCACACCCGTCACCACATACGCTTACATCAAAGCCCTACAGGAAACTAAACAACTTAAAACTATATAGACATCCTGTCAGCGAAAGCAATATAACAAAAAATTACAAAAAAATTTCGCGCCGAACGGGCCTTGGTAGCTCAGGGGATAGAGCAACGGACTTCTAATCCGCAGGTCGTAGGTTCAATTCCTACCCAAGGCGCCCACTCAAAATCAAAGAAGTGACAACCAAAGCAAAGGACATGTAATGGCCAAATACTCTATGACATGGGAAGACCACTACTTTATCTTCTACAAGATGAACCGCAACAGAACTATAACTTCTGTCGGTACACCAAAGGAAATAACCCTTTGTAATAACAAATACAACGAAGCATTCTACGGCGTTCGAGCCGGCAAATACGGTATTTTTATACCGTCAGACGCAGAACGCTGGGGAGTCTTCAGTTTTATCAATAACATATGGACACCACAATTTGGTGACCTTATACCTAAAGAATATGAACGCCAACTGTACACTCTGGACCAAGGACGCTTTGCGCTCCTCAGAAGAAGTACAGTGAATATTAATTTCTCAATAACCACCAAAACAAACACAAAGGCTAAATCATGAGTACCGTCCGAATCAACCTCCCAAATGACATCACTATTGAAGCAACACCCGACCAAGCAGTTGCTATCCTAGCCAAGCTGTCTACCCCTAACGCAGAGACTGAAGATCAGCGTATTAGCAGAATTAAAGCTCAGAATGCGGCAATTAAACCTAAGCTTGAAGCCGAACTAAAAGAGCTTGAAGCCAAGATTGTCAAAGACAAGAAGGCTCCAGCTAATAAAACAATCATTGCTGACCTTCCAGTATCATCACAAATCAGTCGTCCACAGCGTGAAGTATTGGACTCAATATTCTTCTACGCCCCAAGCAGAACAAAGTCTAAAGGCAAAGCAGCTTATGTGGCGGCCATCTTAATGGATCGCGAAATACACAGCATGCAAGAGCTTAAGCGTCTTTCTAATGCGCCAACAACCACAGTAACATTTGCTATACGCCGTCTACGCGAAGCTGGTAGCACCGTTGAAGTTAGCTCGCAAGTAATGAGTAAGAATACTTTAGTACAGCTTACTCGTCTTGCTAAACCTAAGTTTAAAGTTAACAGAACACTTACGCGTACTAAAACAAAGACACAGAATTCCTCTGCGCCAGCAAAGAATTCACCAATCATAATCCCTAAAGGATTCACAGAACTAACCGTGTAAACGGTTAACAAGTTGTCAGTACTGGGCTATGTAATCAAGGTTGTTCATGGTCTGATTGCACAGGGTCCCTTTCAACTTAAACTTCCTGAGAGTTTAAGTCCGCTCCGCTTCCCCAGGCGTGAGCCCCAGTCTGGCATTTATTTAAAGGAATATTATGACCATAACACAAACAGAAATACCAGCACATATAGAGCAATTACTTGATGTACACAATACATTATGGGATGCTCTCTCAGACTCCTATGCCGGTTTAAAATTAGACTATAAAGGCAGTAAGTATGATATATATAAGCCAGAACATAATGGCTTTACATCTACTGTTCTATCTAATGACAACGGCAAAAACTTTTTGTGGATTACACAAAATTTAAACAAGTCATCTTACGGTTCATTCGAAATTAAAAGAGCTCGCTCTCAAGGAGACGATAAACGTATCACTTGGATAGTTGATAACAGCAATGATAAATTTTATTATTGCGCTCTTATTAAAACTTGTGTTTATTTTGATGGCAAAAAAGATATTCTTGTCGAAAGATATATCAACGATAACACAGAAGTTGTTTATTGTACCAATCCAACTTATGCAAGTTACGTTACACACAAATCAAAATATTAACTCAAAAATGTTGGACACCTTAATTTATACACCTTAGGTGTTCACGCATACATTATATATATATTTCTTGTAATGTTGCATTCTAATAAATTAAGTGTTATACTATATTTCTAGTAAAAATAAGATATTATTTATATACCTATATATACCTTTCATAACTCAAATTAACTCACATTAAGGACATATTATCATGGCTAAGCCTTCAAAAACACCTCTTATTCAGGAATTCATTTCAATGAATAATGGAAAGACATTTTCCACAAAAGAAATGTGCAAAGAAATCGGAGTAAGTCTTCCTACTCTTCTTGCATTCATCAAAAACAATCCAGACACCTTTAGCTCAATGAGCTATGGCGTCTACAAGATCGAAGTAAACATACAGGCTACATACTAAAACATATATACAAATAAAGAATGAAACTTAACTTTTATTCTTTATACAGGTACTATTCATCTATCGTTAATAAACGATAGCGCAGGTAAGTTAACACTTACCCATCCCCTAAACAAGGATATGTATTGAATAGATACTTGTTACACCACCATATATGTGATAGAATAATACCAATGCCCGTAACCAGCGGGCAGGGGAATAATCCCTAACGTAACAGAGAAATACTGTGAAGTCGGAGATGGCTAACCTTGCCACTGTGACGGGCATTTCGTATATGTCCGCACATCTTCGGTTTCGCAACCTGCGCCGTACTAATGGTTTCCATTTCGGAAATCAGACAAAGACGAAAAGGAGCGAACACGGAATATGCAGAATAAATATAACAAATCAATTATAGGTGTTATAGCTATATTTTTAGCTTTAACAACTGGAGCCAATGCGCTACTTGCGCAAAAAGTTCCTGACATGGAACCTCCCAGTACCCCTTGGGTACTTAGACACATTCCCGACATAATTGAAAGTAAAACAGCACAAGAACCAATTGCCTTTAAACATGGTGATGTATCATGGTTGGCAGACCTAGCTATTAAAGTAGGCTGGCCCAAGAAAACAATACCTCGCTTAGAGCACATTGTTCTTCGCGAATCAGGCGGTTGTCCTAACCGCATTGGTGGATCCATAGTTGATAAGAACTGTAATATTATTGGACACACAGGTGCTACCAATAAATCCGACTCAGGATTATTACAGATCAACGGTGTTAACTGGGATCCTAAAAGACCAGGAACACAAATTGCTTGTGCTCGACTTAGGATATGTACACAGGAAGCTATATTAGATCCTGTCAACAATCTTAAAGTGGGACTTCTTCTTTATGAAGAAGCTGGTTGGGGACCTTGGGACCCATGTCAGTGGGGCCCAGAGTACGCAAGCAGATGCAAAACAATGCCTAAAATGCCTTGATGATAATAATCATTTAGGTTTATAGGAATAAGACGGGGGGCCGAAAGGCCCCCCTTTTTAGTTAACCCAAAAAACATCTTTTTTTGCTAATTCAAAAGTATAGCAAAAACTTAAACTGAAAGGTACATGAACATGCCAATATATCAGCCTGCCGTCCGTTTACAAACAATGCACAACGGACCATTGCGAAGCATTAACGATTATCAATTTGGATTCTATGATGTCGGCTTCGGTCGGCAAGCTCTTCAATATCTTCACGAAGTAGAAGGTCTTGAAAATCCAATCTTTAGAATGGCTACAATGCCAATTCCTTCCAATAAGATTGAAGCAAAGATTGCAGAAGCATACATTCGTAACCCCAACATCTGCTATTCCATAGTAGATAAAAACAAGATTGTACTAGTACACATCAATGGCAACGATGGTTGGCTTGATGTATACAAAAAACTTGGTTATGAGATCCTTAGCGGCGATAAGACAGCTAAGCGACTCAAAACCTTTCACCGTGCAGCACTACTAAATGCTCACTTTACCAAAGACGAAATCAATGTTCAGATCGTAGAGCCAGATAAGTATTCATCCTGGTCATTTGAAGATCCATTCTTTCAGCAATGGGCTGCAAAAGAATATCCTAATATCGACGTTACAGATCCTAAAGTCATCGAGCGTTTGCTTGATGGCGGTTTCGTAATCTCTCGTAAGTTTATTCAGCGTGCAGCTGAGAACTTACCAGTATACGAACCACACAAAACTTTAGATACTAAAGAATATTATTACGACTGGCGTGTTCGTAAGAACTTTATTAAAGATATGATGGAATGCTCTATATTCAATACTCGTATTGTATTCGAAGAGGGTTTCCTCAAGGGCAATGCCATCGTATCTGACAACATGCCAGAAGGTGTAGATATTATCACTACACGCACAAATATAAAGAACGAAATCAAGTATCACAATGGCTTTCAGTTTCTAGCTGAGCCAGTGGGATCGTATGATTCTGTTCTTACTGACACCCAAACTGTTATTAATCTTCCTAAACTATTCCCTAACGCTGATCTAGAGTATTGGCTTGACGAAGAATACAAAAAGATCTTTGATCTTGCTGTATCCGACAAGCTACTCACTAACTGGCGTGCAGTTTACAAGCGTCAGTTCCGCAAAATCCACGAAGCAGAAGACGAAGAGGCATATGCCCGCATGAACTATGTGGGCTATCGTTGGCGTAAGCTTGGCATGAAGATCACTGATTCACCATGGTTGTTTGAAACCTTGGCGATCAGTCATGCCCGACCATTTGCCGATTCATCTAAGCCTCGTATACCAGTTCCATGCGCAATAAGTGAACAGGTTATTCCTGAGTCACTTTCTCGTATGGCTGGCTATGACCTCGATGTAGACCAAGGCAAGATACGACGTATCGAAGAACTTGGTGTACACGTAGTTAGTGACCTTGACTGGCTAGAAATGTATGAGAGCCATGGCGGTCACGACGAGGACGACTACTTCAAGCTGTTCTATCGCACCATGCGTGGTGGCGAATACGACGGCAAGAAGGTAGTTATCATCTGCCGTTCACCCAATGACCTTGGTGAGTATTCAATCTTTGAATACACCGAAGGTGATTGGTCTCCAGTATGGCACAACGCTGCTGGGATTCCAACAGAATTTCCAGAAATAAGCGGACGTGACTGGCCAAAGCGTTTAAGTAAAGCTATCTTTGATGGCGACATTACTTATTCAGGTTTGCCATCTAAATCACTACCTAAAACTAAGCCTGAACAAGCACCCTATACACCTGACGACGTCATTCGAGATATGAATATCGCAATGGCTGGCGGTCAAATCGGTGGATATGTAAATGCTTGCATGCTTTATTCTTCGGTGATTCACCGTCACCGTCCAATCCAATTGTGCACTTTAGAGACTGCTCTCGACAAATGCATTAACCCAGATTCTATAGAAGATGTTATAGCAATTGACAACGAAGCTAAAGCTATTGTTCGTCAAGTTATCGAAAGCAAAACCCCAATCGATCAATTCGTTTGGAGTACTCGTGGTTCAGCCCGTTTACTTGAAGAAGATGATGATCTTCTGATAGATGAAAACGGCAAGCTAACCATGATGTCTAAATTATGCTATGATAAATTTGCAGAACACACTGCTCGCGTTCGTGAATGGGCGCAAAATAATGCCCGTCCATCCGATCCACGCATAGCAGAATTGGGCAATAGCCAATTGCAAATGTTCTATCATGCACTACCAATTGTCAACCAATTCCGCTCAGGCATATGGTCAATCAACACATCTGAAGCAACAGCTGAAAATGGATCTATTGTACGCAACTCTTGGGAATATTTATATTCCAAACAAGTTGACATCATTAATTCATTTGAACTTGAATCTGATCGTCATGACTTCGTACTTGCACTATATTCTGTCTGTCTTAATGTGCCAACTAAAGGCGGCAAAATTACAGACCATTATATGATGAACAGATTTGTTTATCCATATCTAGAATCTGCTTTGCAGTATTATGGTTTGGGCAAATCTGTCAACTTCCTGATGCAGGAAGATGGTGATGTTAAGATTCTCGAAACATTAGTTACCGAATGGAAGTTTACCGATCCTGAAGGCAACTCAACTTTATTCAATGATCCAATTGAATTTCAACAAGCTCAGTCTGTTTATTCTAAAGTTCAATTTGTTACAAATTCTGCTTCGTTACTTTCTTCGGAAGTACGAACTACTTCAAAGTATTAAGGAGACAACATGAAAATATCATCTAAACTTGGCAAGTACACAGGTAAATTCTGTCGTTTTATGAAACGAAGAGAAACACGCGCAGCGTGGCTAACAGCAGAATGGGCCGCAAGTACTTTAGCATTTGCTACAACAGTCTACGCATTGCTTGTAATTGGTTCCCCTTTACTAGCATTGCTCTTTTTAGCTATTTACGCTTACGGTAGTTACGCATTGTTTTCAATAATGCTATCTAAATAGATTGGATTTATATGTCTGATATTAAATATTCTAACTTAGAAATGTTCTGTAAAGAACCACAACAAGAAATAACCAACATAAAGAAATCATTCGAAGAACACGTATCACTTGTTCCCGATACAAAGTTTAGGCCTAAACTTATGTTGTTTGATTTCTTTGGAAGTAAGAAATTTGGTATATCATCTAAACAATATGACACCGAAAAAGATTTCTATATTTCAATTTCAGAAATGCTTTACGCTTATTCTGGCTTTAATGCTGGTTCATGTCTTTTAGTATTAGATTCTAATTCTAAAATAAATGATCATTCTTCTGGCGCTTTAGTTATCTACTTTGCGTCAGACGATGCAGCTGCAAGCATCAAACTTTATTACCACCAAACTGAGTCTAACTCAATTGAATGGATTGAATCTGAAGATGAGCATGAAGTAATAGATCTAAAATCTAAAGATTCACCGAATAGAATAGTTGAACTACTATTTGTTCACACTCATCTTGACAGAGAACCATTCACTCAATCTGAATTACTTTCCTACTATTCATTGAAAGGTTATAACTTTAGATCTTTTAAAGATTTAAAAACTTTTTATATAGACTATAGTTTTAAAAACTAATTATGAAACATAAAGAATATAAAAATAACGCAAAACAAAACAACAAAAAAATCTGTTCTATTTCAGACAAGTCTGTGTTAATTTCTACTATAATTAATGAAGACGAAGATGATGAAATAGACAAGCTAATGGCAACCCACAAAACATTTCATTGGACGGAGTCCTACTAAAATGACTTTAACTTTAAGACCTTATCAGATAGAAGCACTTGAATCTATTCAAAATCATCTAGACAAAGGCATAGTTAAACAACTTGTCGTGCTCCCAACTGGAGCCGGCAAGACTGTAATTTTTAGTAATATTCCTCAGACCATAAAAGACAGTTTACCTATGCTGGTTTTAGCTCACCGTGGTGAGTTATTAACCCAAGCTAAAGATAAAATTCTTTGGTCTAATCCTCAACTGGATGTTCAAATTGAAAAAGCTGAAGACACAGCTGATCTATGTGACGTTGTCGTAGCATCTGTACCCACTTTGGGTAGAGCTGATTCTCAAAGAATATTAAAATATCCTAAAGACTATTTTAAAACTATTATCATTGATGAAGCACACCACGCTGCTGCTGAAACATACCGTAGAATACTTGATTACTTTACTCCTAAATTTCTATTGGGTGTTACAGCAACTCCTCAGAGATCTGACTCTGTTAGATTAACTGATGTATTTGATGAAATCACCTACTATAAAACTATTCAAGACTTGATCCAAGAAGGATACTTATGTAGACTTGTTGGCTATAGAATAAAGACCGACACTGACATTTCAGAAGTGGAGACTTCGCATGGCGACTACATGGCATCCCAGTTGGAAGATACTATCAATACTCCTACTCGTAACGCTATTGTTGTTAAATCTTATTTTGAGTTTGCGCAAAACAAAAAAGCAGTCGTATTCGCATCCGGTGTTAAGCACGCCAGAGACTTGGCCGCATCCTTTGCGCAAAAGCAGATACCTGTACGAGTAATACTTGGAGACACTCCAGATGATGAACGAAAACAAGCACTTGCTGACTTTGCATCTGGTACTATCAAGGTAATAGTTAACGTTGGCGTACTAACAGAAGGGTTCGATGAGCCTTCTATCGGTGCGATTATACTTGCCCGACCAACACGTTCTTCCCTACTGTATACACAAATAGTAGGTCGTGGTACTAGACTTTACGAAGGTAAAGACAACTGCATTATCATAGATATTGCTGACACCACTAAAGGCAAGAAGCCTTTGGGATTACCAACTTTGTTGGGAATGCCACCTGAATTCGACCTGAAGGGTCAAGACCTAGTTGATGTAGCAGAAAAATATAAAGAGCTTGAAGACTACTGTCCTGGTGAAGCTGTTCGTGTTTTATCTTTAGATGATATAGAACTAGCTTACAAACGTATCGATCTCTTTATGCCACCACCACCTAACGAAATAGTTCAAACCTATTCTCGTTTTGTTTGGGCCGAAGTAGCCGAAAATGATTTTCATTTAGGTATCAATCAAGATGAATCTATTAGAATTCATGTTGATGCTTTAGGCAGATGGACTACCACTCTAAAACAAAAAATAAAAGACGGTTCTAAAGATACTGTGCTTGGTCATCCAGAAGATATGCGTGAAGCATTTGTTCGTACCGACAGGTGGATTACAAGTAACAGATCTTATAACCTAAACCTTTTAGATAATACTGCTGCTTGGAGATCTGATTCTCCAACAGATAAACAGCACAAGATGCTTAAGCGCATGGGTATCCCAATCACTGCTGATATGACTAAAGGAACTGCTAGTCAGATTATATCTAAATACTATGAAGCTAATCCCAAGCCTAAATGGCTTGAAAACAAGATAGCTTCTAAAAAATGGAATTAACCTGATATACTTTCATGGTGAATAGATTTGATATTAAACATCCTCAAATAACTCCTGAAAAATATATCTTAAATAAATCAGATAAAAGATATAATTATTTAAAAGGATTATACATTCCATCTGATCCTGTAGAAACTCCTAAAATAATATACGCTGATCCCAACGATGCTTTAGAAGAATACATATCTTATGATAGCAAGCTTGATATAATTCCATTACATAGCCGCTATCATATGTACGTTGATTTACTGTATTATGTTGATCCCGATTCTATTAATATTATTGCAACAAAAATATATAGATTAGCTTTTGCTAATAACATTGGAAGAAACAGTACAGAAATAATACATGGACCTGTAATGATTTACGGAACTTCAATTGATTCACTTAATTCTAAATATAAAAATTGTTCTGTTCCTTACGAAGTAATAGAACAAGCATTTAGATTATATGACAATTATTGTTACGAAATTTAAGTTACAGCAAAACCTCGGGGATAGACACAAACCCATACAATAAATAAGGAAACAATATGTTAAGTGTAGTTATAGGTAACGACATCAAAGATGTAGAAAAATTAAATACTGCTATTGATAAATTACAGCAACTTAATAACGACAATCAAACAGATGAAGTTATTGATTGGTTAAAGGGTATACATAGCATCTTGACTGATAAAAACTTTGGTCAAGAAATGTATGACACGTCTGAATTATTAGACGAAACATTATAACCGGTTATGCCCAGGTGGCGGAACCGGTAGACGCAAGGGGCTTAAACCCCCTCGATTAGAAATGATCGTACGGGTTCGATCCCCGTCTTGGGCACAAAAGAACAAAGGAACTCTATGCGGAATAAGAGCCACTATCTAAAACTGTTGTTAACAACAGCATTAATGTTAACAGTTCTTGTTAACTCAAAAACTAATACAGCTAACGCAGGCGATGTCGCCCCAGCTGTTTCAACAGTTAAGTTTTATCGAAAACTTATCAACTATTACTCTCCCAACTTATCATCTGCAATCCCAAGAATGGGTGCAGATATAGCTTACAATAATAACTACAAAGGTCAGGATTCCTATATAGTTATTCTTGATACTGGCATTGAAACTGTCCACTCGTTCTTTGGTGGCAGAGTAGCACTTGAAGCTTGCTTCACTACCAAATGCCCTAACGGTCAAAACTCTATGGTAGGCCCTGGTGCAGCAGCCCCAGTCCACTGGCACGGTACCCATACCGCAGGCATCGCAGCTGGGTTTAATTCATCCATTCGAGGTGTAGCCCCTAGTGCAAAGATCATTGCTGTCAATGTATTTGCTTTTGACGGTTCTGCGTCAGATGACGATCTTATCCGAGCACTACAATGGATTGATTCTATATCTGGCCAATATAACATTGCAGCTATTAACATGTCTCTTGGTACACCAGGAACATTTAAATCTTCATGCAACTCTTATATACCAGATTTAACTTCAATTATTTCTACATTGAAGTCTAAAAATATTGCTACTGTAGTTTCGGCCGGCAACGAAGGCCAGCGTGGAATGAGTTCCCCAGCATGCATTACAGACACTGTCAGTGTTGCTGCAACGTACACTGCTGGAGACGGTAGTGACAGAGTTACTAGCTTTAGCAATGTCAACGAACTAACTGATCTATCAGCTCCCGGCTACAACATAGTGTCTTCCAAACTTATGGGTGCATATGGTGCATCTTCAGGAACATCTATGTCAGCACCTATGGTTGCTGGCGCATTTGCAGTATACCGTTCTAAGTTTGGCGTACAATCAGTAGATAAAGTAGTATCTGACTTTCAATCTACTGGAATCAACGCAGTAGATGATTACACCAAAATTGTTACAAAAAGAATAGATTTTAGATCCCTGTTTTCAACAGCTGGATCTACACCCCCACCACCCACCACAACTATTCCCTCACCAACTACAACAACTCCATCACCTACTACCACCGTACTTGATGAAGATGATGAATCAGAAGACTATTTAAATATTCCTTACATTATAACTTTGAAAAAGTTTGCAACTAGACTATCTTATATTCGATTAGACTTTACATACAGATATACAAATATACCTGTGTCTAATTTTATTTTAAGGTGCAGATATGCAGACAATAAAATTGTTGATAAAGTTATTAGCAATAGAAACAGAACAACTAATTCTTACTTTATATCAATATCTTCATTAAATATTCGCTCATGTAGAATGGCCGCAGTATCAACAGATGGTACTGTCGGTCAATTCTCCAAATACATATTGGTGAAATAATTATGTATATACTTCCATTAATTGGCATATTAATTATACTTGTTGTACTTTTAACTTAACTAACGGAGTTCTATGAACTGGCAAGACAGAGCTTATTGCAAAGGGTTTACCCATATATTTTATGGTAAACTTGCTGAAAGACCACAAACTACAGCTCGTAGAGAAGCAATTGCATATTCTATTTGCGCAAAATGTCCAGTCTTTAACGAATGCAGACAACATGCTAGAGCTCATGGCGAGCTAGGATATTGGGCTGGAGAAAATGAATATGATAGATATTTGTTAGGTTTTAAACCAAGAGTTTCATTTGGTGCTTTTTTAAGATCTGCTCAGATTTATTTAGAAAGAAAACAAAAATTAATTAAAAAGGAAAATAAAACATCATGACTAAGAACAAAAAAATTGATTCTAAAATTAATGATATCAAAGATCATTTAGCAACGGCTATTTACACTAGAAGAACTAGTCTCGGATATACACAACAACAGCTTGCTGATGTTTGTGCTATAGACCGCAAAACAATTAATCGTATTGAAAATGGACATTTTTCCCCAAACCTTGATACATTAGTGCGCATCTTTGATATACTAGACATCAAATCAAAATCAGTGTTTGAAGCTAAGTAGTAAAACATTATGAATTGGTTTGACTGGCTTAGAATTGCACTTGTTATTCCAGCTACTTTAGCTGTTATTGGATTAATTTTAGTGTTAGTTGATGACATTAAACAAAACAAATAAATATTAATAGGGGATCCGTTAGCGTATAGCTCGGCTTAAACGACACTGTGGTGTGCCCTATTATATTGGCGAGTAGCTCAGTTGGCAGAGCAAGGGACTGTTAATCCCTGGGTCGTAGGTTCGAGCCCTACCTCGCCAGCCATGATAGAAATTATAAAAAAAATATTTTTACCTGGTCCATTTGATCCAGACTTAAGACTACTAATTATTATTTTGGCATCAATGATTTTTTATATGAGAAATTATATAAAAAGAAATTGGGATTACATTCAAGATGAACTTGATAGTGATTGGGAATAACATTTAATAGATTGCGCTTTTAGCTCAGTCGGTAGAGCACCGGACTTTTAATCCGTTGGTCCTGGGTTCGAACCCCAGAGAGCGCACAAGTGCTCGAAATAAAAACATACTGTGATATGTCTTTTGGCACAAGAACTACAAAAGGAACAATATGAAAAACAAAATTAAATTATCTTTAGTTACATCTTTATTAATACTAGGATCTTTATCTTTTCCAACAGCTTTACTTGCTAATAATCAGGAGCCTATATTGATTCAAATATATGATACTGATATTGGCACTGAAGCTTTTGAGCAGTTGGTTAATTACGGCAATGGCGGTCATGCTGCATTAGGTGCTATACTTGGGGATGCCCAAAATATGCAACAGAACCCAGGTATCGGCCTTGGCATTGGTTCAGGTGGCCTCGGTTATAGGCCTTCTGTTACTATCGCCGTATGGACTGATGCAGTCTTTGACAAATCTTTTGGATTGGCTACTATTAAAAGTTACTTTAATGTACCTAGCAGTCCAGTAACTACCAACGGTGATTGTGCTATAGCTTGCGATGGAACAGTTCAACAACCTGAACCTGTCCAACAAATAGTGGAGATTGTTGTTCAACAACCTGTTTTAATTCAACAGCCAGAACCGCAAGAACAAGCACCAGCACCACAAATATTATTAGATAATACACCACAGCATATAGAGCCCACAGTATTTCTTGAGCCACTTTCTTCATATGTTGCTCCAGTTGTTTTAACTCTTCAGCCATCTATTATTAACAAAGCTATTTTTAATAAAAAAGTTATTAACAAAAAGAAAATTATTCTTAAGAAAGTAGTCCGACATGCCGCCAATAAAACAACCCGTTAAAGATACACGTACTCCAGAAGAAATTGCCATCCAATCGGCAGTGACTTCACACTATACTATTTTGGTTCCAGGCTATAAAGCTAAAAATGTACGCATTAAAAATCCACTTACTGGTAAAGACCCACTCTTTAGCGTAGAAGATCCACAATTCTTTGAGTTGTTTTATGATCTTGCTCAAAAAGGTCTTAAAGAAAAAATGATGCGCGAGATTGAAACATTTGCTGCCAATCTAGATCCTGATTGGCAAGCTGTTTATTCTGCTCTTGAAGGTTACTTCAAAGCAAAAGAATCTTCTAATGAGATTGCTTAAATCTTTAGTTACACGTAATATCCAACATGCTAGAACAAGACGATCTGAAATTTTAGAAAATGATATTTCAACTATTCGTTATTGGGATGGATACATAAGTGCTTTAGAATCCATAGTGCACGTTTTACCTGATGATGAAGAATTACATGAGCCAGAACAGGAAGAAATGAATGGACACCAAACAGATCAAGCAGGGTAGTTCTACAATTCTTATTTTAAATTACTTAGGTATGCGAAAGCGTATGGATAAACCTTGGGCAACAGATTTAAATATAGCTCAGTTTTTTTCACATAAGTTACAAAAAAGAACTAAGCAGGGCGCGGATGCTAGACATGCTTTAGATAATTTACTTAAAGCAGATTATGTTGTCAAAAAAAAAATTAAAGGTATTGATTATTATTCTATTACAGAATTAGGTTCTCGCATACCTTATATAGTTGCAAACCGTCTAGCTAGCAGCCCTACTTATCAACACAGAACTAAACATCACAACGATGATTAATTAAATCTGCGTGGTTCTTTGATCGCATCCCAATACATTTGTCCTACGCGATCTTCGTAACTTCTAGGTGTATTGTGATATTCGTAGTTGTTTACTGCTTTCATTGTAAATTTATGAAATGTAAATGCTATTGCTGTTAAAATTATTAGTGTGATTATCATGTTCTACATAGTATCATGCTATCACGTTAAGTGAACCTGCCAACCAGTAGTATCTCTAAAATAGATAGGTGTTATCATGGAACAAGAAACAATCCCTTGTGGAGCCCTATGGTGTGATGTTTACCTTATCACTCCTTGGAAAGAGCAGTGCTCATACGAAGGCACTGGCAAGTGTGGCGCACAAGCCGCGGAAGTATTGGATAATATCATGGACAAAACTAAAATCCTTGTAACAAATAAAGAATCATTTAATGAAATTAAAAATTTAGAATCTGAAATTCAACGCTGGAAAAAAATTGCTGATGACTGGAGACAAGCAGCTATTGCACTAGCAACAGACGCAGGTGATCCTTACCTGGCTATAGACTGCTATGAAGATATTAGCAGTGGACTATGCGATACAGTCCGCGAAAGAATGTATGTTAGCCCATCAACTAAACAAAGAGCTTTTGATGGCATACATGATTATGCAACTTTAATTTGTACAAAAGCAGGCGAAGCTCAAGAACTTAGAGTTGCAGCAGAAGATGTTAGTGATGCTGAGAACACCTATTATTGGGAAGGTTATGAAGCAGCATTAGACTTTGCTATTGACTCATTGCCAAACTATAACAACTAGGGCCGGTAGCTCAGTGGTCAGAGCAGGGGACTCATAATCCCTTGGTCGTGGGTTCAATCCCCACTCGGCCCACTAAAAGGAGATTATGTGAAAAAAATTATTATTAACACTACTTTAGTTATTTTAATACTTGCTATTTTTGCTTATATTTTAATACCAAATTCTGAATCAGAACCTGCTGTTACCACTTCTACTACTATTCCAGTTGTAGATCCACCTTGTAATATATTGTTTAATTCAAATCAAGATACATTTTTAGTAGAAGACAACCAATGCATAAATACTTACATTGGACAGTATTCTAATTCTATTTATGTTTCTTTGTTAATTGAATGTCGAGCTTCAGCAGATGGCGATTCTAAAGAACGTCAACAGTTAAGCGATGATAGGGCTAAGCAACTAAAGTACATTTTAATGGATCGTGGAGTTAATTCTTTAGATATAAATATCAACTCTTATGGAGACACTTCTCCATTACCTGGCGTTGATCAGTCTACTCCAGAAGGAAAAATGTTAAATCGATCTTGCCAATTAACTGGTGTTATTAAAACTCTTTTATCAACTGAAACTACTTTAGAAAGTTAAATATAATGTTTACTTTTTTACTCTCAAAAAAAACACAGACTTCCAGGACCAAAGCTGCTCAACAAAATAACTTTAATACTAAGCAAAGAGAATTTCGTAATCTTTTAGCTTTGCGCGAACAGCTTTTAATTAAACATGATAAAGCTAATAAGAATTATAAAAACGCTTTATCTGAACATCAAGATATTTCCAATTCACTATCACCATATTCTAATTCAACAGAATTTGCAAAACAGATAATTATATTTTCTGCTATTCTTGGAGCTTTATTTGATCTACTTTTGTGGGTCAATATATTTGACAACAAATTTGGTCAAGGTTACTGGGCAAATTCTGCTGAAAAAGCATCAGCTATTGTTTTAACATTTGCTTATGCTTTTGTTGCAACCATGCTTGGCGTTTCAAAAGAAGAACGTCGTGTTATTTCCAATAGAGATGTTGACCTTCAAACAAATCCAAAAGAACAAGCTATCTTTAATTCACTTAAAGATTCTAGTCCTGTATGGCTTATATTGTTTACTGGTATTAGTTTAATTTCTGCAGCTTTTAGATTTACTCAATCTGGTACCTTATTTGAACACACTCTTTTATCTTCTCTTGGTGTTATCGTTGGTCTTGTAATTTCAACAATTGCTTATCATTTTCATGATATATATGATTCTCATATTAAAGCTTCAAAAAACAATTTAAATAAATTTGAAAAAGTTTTTGAAAAATTAGATGATCAAAAAAATAAGTTGGATCTTAAAATTAAAGATTTTCAATCTTTAGTAGAAGATTTACAAACATATACTTTTGGTAAGCCTAAAAAGGAGAAGACTTTAAATGAACAAGAGTAATATTATAATTGGTCTTGGGTCACTATCAACTCTTATTGGAGTTTGGTTTTTCTTTCACGAACGTAGTTACGCAGCAGCTGACAGAGCTTGTTACACTTATCCATGTCTTGCTGAAACACTCCAATGGATTGGTATTGCACAAGCTTTTGCTGGTTTAGCCATTGTACTTGTTGGTTTGATATTAAAAGATCAATAATATGAAAAAATTTTTAAATTACATTGGTTTTTGGAATGGTAAAATTTGGGCTAGATCTTGTATTAGCTGGTTCATTTTTTTATGGTCTTATGTTCTTTTTGGTTTGTTCACTCCTTATGAATTACAATCTTGGTCTAATATTCCTAATCCAAACTATGATCCATCTTTAGGCCAAGTTTTTATTGAAGAATGTTGGACTGAAGGCCATCCTGCTTATGGTGATATAGTTTGTGGTGAAGTTGATAAAAACCCACAATATATTCAAGATCCAGAAGGATTAAAACACGAAATGTATTTAGGTGCATTTGTGTTTATTTTTCTTTTTGCTGTTCATAGATTAAACGAAGAAGAAAATTTTTGGTAAAGGATTTAAAATTATGAATACAGAATCTGAACAACAACCTTATATTAAACAAATGTCTAAAGGTGAATGCACTTATTGCGACCTAGAGTATGATAAGCCTACTGGCTTCTTTCCGCCTCACACAGCGTCTCCTAGGTGCCAATCAGGGCATCACAGTCACTGTACCTGCGATACTTGTTTTTAGGACTTTATGAAAAAATATATTATTATACCAATATTAAGTTTAATCTTAGCAGCATGTTCCTTTGGTGAACCTTGGTCACAAGAACGTACTGAAAAATTAAGACAAGAGTTTTGCGTTGATCTTATGGAAGAACAACCATACTCTAAAGGATGTGACTGTTTTGTTGCAGCAACACTGAAGAATTTTAAAACATTTACATCTTATGCTAGAGCAACAGGCCCATCAGAACAATACCGCAAAGATCTTGAGTGGTGCGGTTATTTATTATAATCTTAATTATAAAAAAGGAACAACATGCAAACAATAACACTGCCTTTGAACCCAGCCAATTACTTTGGCACATTGCCAGCAGTAACTAATTTATCTGTTGGTGATGTACTTTATATAGGCCCAAGAGACTTAGTCGAAGAAATGACAATTCAATCTTTTGAAAGAGATGATCTTAATTTTATTATTAATACCGACAAAGCGGTACTTGTAGCCACAAGAACTACACGCGTTAACAGAAAAGATATTTAGCATGGGTATGGATGTTTACGGAACAGAACCTATTGATCCAAAAGGTGAGTACTTCCGCAATAATGTTTGGTGGTGGCGTCCACTCTGGGACTACTGTTTGACTCATCATCCAGATCCTGCAGCAAAAGTAGAAAATGGACATTCCAATGATGGAGATGGACTAAATGCTACAGATGCCACAAAACTTGGTACACTTTTAAAACAGGATATACTTTCCGGTAAAGTGGATTCATATGAAGAAAAATACAAACAGGAACTTGAATCATTACCTATGGGCAAATGTGAACATTGTTCCGGTACTGGAATACGCAATGACGAATATGTTCAGGGCACTTGTAACGCTTGCAAAGGCGAAGGCAAAGTAAAGCATTGGGCAGCTAATTATCCTTTTAGTAAAGAAAATATTCAAGAGTTTTCTGAATTCTTAATTAATTCTGGTGGCTTTAGCATTTGTTAAACCATCGCCCGTTTAGCTCAGTGGTAGAGCTCTGCACTTGTAATGCAGTGGTCCTCGGTTCAATCCCGAGAGCGGGCTCTAAGACAGTAGCGTGTCCTACTTAATCGTGGGCGAACCCAATGATGCAATAAGCACGTGAGACCCATATTCTCTTGGCATCACTGCTGTCTTTTATTTTCATGATAGTAGCGCATTTCAATGTTGGTAATGATAGAATATAATGCGTACTACAACTTCCCGTTGTGGAACTCTATCACTACTATCACCTTTTATAGAAAGATAATTAAATGTCAACTAACCGAATAGGTAGCCGCTAATATACAGGGCGGTATACCCTCACTCTTATAAAGTGTTGAAAGGTTAGTTGGTCCACGTGGGTTCAATCCCCACCCGCCCTACTAGTCAGGCATCAAAATGTTAATAGAACGAAAGCCCTGGATGCAGGAATCTTCTTGTAATCAAGAAGATACAATTGTATTTTTCCCTAACAGATATACTGAAGCTACAGTGGCTAAGCCATTTTCTCTATGCGACACATGTTTAGTTAAAGCCGACTGTCTTTACGAGGCAATGATTACTGATTCTGTTGGCATATGGGGCGGAACAACCGAATACCAACGACTCATGCTTTTATCTAAATTATTTAATGATAACTCAAAAAATGTTAACATGAAGGCAGTTATTAAAATAATAGAAAACAACTACTACTCAATACCAATTTCATCTAGATATGAACAAAAATATTAATTCTAAAAAAAGCCTTATAGATCAAAAGAGTAGGTAGCATAATGACAAACGAAGCTTTCTCCAACGATGATGACCTGTTTTCTTACGACCCTTCGCAAGAACCAGTAATTGATAAATCAGATTTTTCTGCTAGTGCCTCAGGCAAAGTTAATTCTGACATATTAGAAGACATATCTAAACGGATAGATGGCGCAAAGGATGATGATATCCTTGGATCTTTTAGTATGAAAATAAGATTTGCTCAATCCTTTATTGAATCATATACTTATTTCATTCAAACTAGTAACACCTTTTTCCATAGAGCTGTACACCAAACTTTAGATCAATTAACTTCTGGTAGATTCTCTATGATATACATGTTTAATCATTTAGAGCATAACTTGTTGCGCCGGCTAAATGTTAAGTATATCTTAGAGAATACTTTTTTAGATACCGGTGAACCATCTTCTGAAGATTTTCAAACATTTCTTAAAAGAGTTGGTTTAGATTTAGATGAAACTTTTATTGGTTGCTATATTCAAAGTAATATAGATATCAACAATCATGTCATTAATAACGAACGGTCTTTGTACATGGAACTAGCAGAACGCTTAGACTTAAACCCACACCACGTCATTGCTAATTCAAATCCAACACTAGACGATTTGGTAGGGTCTCTTCCAACTTCTGTAGACAGATATCATCAAGAAATGTATGAAGCCATGTTCGCTTCATTAGCTGATTCTGGGTATACAGATAAACTTTCTGATCTTTATTCTGACAAAGTTAGGCTATCTCAAATATGAGCAAAAAGCATTTAAAACAATTTTTACTGTCCGTGGCTACAGCTTCTGCTGTTGCTGCAATAAACTATACTATATTTCATAGTCATTTTGTTTTTGTAGTATTAATGGTTTTAATTGCTCACGAACTTGGTCACTATATAACAGCAAGAATGAATGGCGCTAAAGCAGATCTTCCATACTTTATCCCATTTCCAATAATTTCTATTGGCATAACACATATTAAGAATATGAAGTTTCTTTCTAAATCTACTAGAAAGAAAATATTGGCTTATGGTCCCATAACTGGATTCATTACAGCTTTTTATTTTTTATTATTATCACTTCTCTTTTCATCACTCCCATCAGCTCCACTTTTATTTATTTGTTTTTCTGAATTGGTATTTAATTATTTTGGTTCCGATGGTAAAAAATATCGTCAAATAAAAGAACAGGAATTATCTTTATGTATTTCATAATTGCACCATTGGTGCTAATAGGTTTAGCTGCAAAGCTAATAAACAATAAAATAGATAAACAAAAACAAAATAATGACTCATTGTTATTTAACAGTGAGCTTTCCAAATTCATGCAACAGATAACCAAAGAGGCAGATACCAGTGACACCGACAGAAACAATATACGACAATTCACCAAAAAACCAAAGCGCAATCAATTCTAAAAAAATACAATCTTATTTAGATGATTGTTGTTTTGATATGCAAGTAAACCCAAACAGCACACTATCTGGAACAGAAGCATATATCATAAAAATGATATCTAAAATTGCTGTTGGTTCTGCGACTGTGTGGTGGTCGGTTATTGAACTTAGACAATTTATTAAAAATCGCAAATCCTTGTAAGGAGAAATAATGAGCTCAGAAGATTATAAAAAGTTAGATAAAATTAAAAAATTTAACTTTTCTTTTGATATGGTAACAAAAAGTAAAGCTGAGCTCCAAGAACAACGCGATGCAGTAAAGGAAAGAATAGACAAGATCGTTAACCATTTTACGATAGACGATGTACCTATTCTTTCCTACATACTGCATGTAACTACTTCTCGTGTAGAATTAAAGAAGCTAGCTAAAGCTATAGACAGACTCGCTGATTTAGCTGATGTCAATACTGCCTTAAGTAATAAGCTTAAAGTTATCGAAGCTGCAGAGTCAGACCCAAATTGGTTTGCTCTAGCTTTTGGTGACTTTGACCAAGAAATTGATCTTGATCTAGAAAAATTTTTTACCCAAGAATAGCCTAAGGAATATAATATCATGGATAAAGTTTCTTACAGTTTTGTAAAAGAAGACAGCAATCTTATCTTTCGGTCTAAAGTAAATTCATTTAATCTTGACCACGTTACAGATAAAGATATAACTTCATTTTTTACATCTTTTTCTAATTATGCTTACTTTGATACTGGCTTGCTTCCTGTTGATGGAACTGGCTTATTAGGTATCAGACGCGCAGGAGACCACACTCAAGTTATATACCAGTATAAACCTGGTATGTATTATGTTAATTGGGGTGCATATGAAAGAGACTCTGATTACACTAAGTATTATTTAGCTCAACCTTACAGGATTGTTGTTATAGACTTTCTTAGCGACAACCTTTTAGGTGCTAGAACATTTTATACTGTAGAGCCGGCTATCCATTCTGCTGTTCAGCTTTACCATGTAAACTTACCAAACATTAATTGCAGAGGTTACCGAGGCAACGGTGTTGGTTGGATTTGCCTATACCATAATGAAGATTGGTCTACTCTTCCATTTAATGAAAGATTGAACAGAGCTCTTGAGCGTTGTTCTGGCGTTGAAGTATATAACGATGCCAACATGAGTGAAACAGACGGCCCACGCTTTTACCAAGAAAGAGAAATGCCTTTGTATACTTGGTCCCCAAGTAAGTGGGAAAAAAAATCTACTGAAGAAGGTTGGGAATGGACTTTAGATTCATCTAATTGGATACCAATTCATGTTGAAAGCAGAGACAGCCAAGGGCAACACAAAGAAGGCGGCATTCCCCTTACTTTAGTAGACGCAATTATTGGCAACTATAGTTCATACTATGGAGATACTTATTTGCCAAAACCAGTAAACGCTTTGACTCGTTCAGATCTTGAAATTAATCCAATACAAGTTACTGATTGGTTTGTTAAATCTTATAATTCATCTAAAACTACATTTTCTGGGTTAGACCCATATTCTGCTAGTTCACAAATCAGAGAACAAAATTCTGTAGCTGTACCTAATTTGTTTGATGAAGACGAAGAAGAAATTGATGAAGACAGCGAAGACTACATAGCCTGTACAATGACAGGTGAAGCTACACCAATCGAAGATTGTTCAAAAGAACATTCTTATTACAATGTTAATACAGGCAAATGCATGAAGATTTGTTCTGAATGCATAAGCAGTCACGAGATGGTTTACGCAGAAAACACCATGCAGTTTTATATCCCTGATCATATGGGCGACAGCCTTTATTATGATACACACCACGATCAGTATTACGACACTAGTGCCATAAAGACTCCTTGGGGCAACTGCTCTAATTGCGGAGGTATTCACATTTCTCCATTCCCAGATAAACAATTATTCTTAATTTGGGAAAATCAACAAGAAGAACATTCTTCACTTTGTGCTTTTTGTATAGGTGGAGAAAATGTTGCTGATTGTATTAATTGTGGCGTCAATGTACCAAGTCACACTTCTCAACATTTTGATCCAACAACAGTAAAGTATGATCCTTCCACACAATACTACCATTGTGCGGTGTGTGTTGAAATCCTTCAATCAGCCAATTCTGAAGACGTAGCAGAATCAAACCAAGCTGAAGCTAAAAATTTATTACAACTATTGTCAGAACTTACAGATGGTACTTTAATTATATCTTCTGATGAAGAACCGTTCTAATCAAAAACAACGAATACAATATAACATTAGGGAGAACATATGTCTCAGCAAGTTGAACAAACTAGCAAGATAACTCTTGATCAACTCCAATACTTTTGGATGCCATCAGGTTTGCCTTGCTTCGTCGCAGACAGGGATAATATTTGCGACATAGTAGAAGATTTTGGTTTTAATATTTATTATCTTCTAGCTAATAAAAAAACTGTTAAAACCATTCCAAACAACAGTGTTAAAACCACGACCACAACTGGTTATTCAAGTGGCGCTACAACGTACAACTATCCGAGTGCTCAGCCAACACAAGTTATAACATATAACTCTTCTTTGTTTAAAGTTATAAATAATTTTGTTGGTAGAGTTATAGAGCTTTCCGACGATGAACTTCCAGAAACATTCTTTGTAGCTGAAGAAACATGCGAGTACAATATGCCCGCTATGCCGCATGTTCTTGTTGACAAAATGGATCAATTCTTTAGACTTGTTTATTCTCAACATGGCACTGAATCAATTGTCTTGTTGACATATGATATGACTAAGACTGGTCCAGAAGGTTGGGGAGTTTTAGTTCCTGAACAGTCAAATACCGCAGCACATTGTAAGTATGATGCAGACAGCATTGCTCTTATTAAGCCAGAAGATGTTTTGATTGTCGGATCTGTTCATAGTCACCCAGAAATGTCGGCTTATGCTTCTGGCACAGACCACGCTGACCAGGCTGATTTTGATGGTCTTCACATTACTTACGGTTGGCAGAAGTCTCAAAACAATGGTGCTACTCAGTACCACTTAGAGCTTCAAATGGCAGGAACTGCTTACACCTTAAAGCCTGAAGATGTTTTTGAGGATTATACTTTTCAAAAAGAACCAGACCCAGACGTAGTTGAATGGTCAGGTAAAGTAAAAAAAGCGCTCCCCCCTATAGCGGGGGGTACAACACCGCTGGCTTCGGCGCAGGCACAGTATCAACAACAAGCACAAAAAATGACCTCATTACAAAATGGGACAACACCTATGGTGGGTGGAACACTTACTAGCAGAAATCTTAGCTGGCAACAAATGGTAGAAGGCTTAGAGCCTCAAGCTATTGTAATTGTAGAAGTAGATCTTCAACTTTCTAGAACTTCAATTTGTCCAAGTTGTGATTTTGATTTAGATACACCAGATGTAAATGCTGGATATTGTTGCTCATGCGACGTTCCAGTTATATCATCTACACATGGTATCATGCAGATTGCTGCTCAGTTTGCTAAATATTGTGAACAAAGAAATTTAGATTATCTTAAAACTATTCCTTATCTTTATGGTCAATCTGAAAAAGATGAAGTCTTTTTAATGAAGCTAAATCTTCAAGAAGAACTTACCGATATTCATACATATGATTATGTTTATGAAAAAGATTCCGATTATGTTTATCTTCCTGAAGAAGACCCATATGATTCTATCTACGATATAAACGGAACAAGAACTGTCTGTTGCAATATTCCTATGGAGGATTTTGTATCTGATTGTTCGTGCAATCCAGCTATATTATTTGAAGATTTAACAAATTTTGAAGAACATATTAGGGATACAGAAATGTACGCTGAAGGAACTTCATGTTTGGAATGCGTGCATTATTATAATGCTACCTGTCCAGCATTTCGTTCTGCTTTAACTACTTATGTTAAGCAGGGGTTTACACTAAATCTTGATCAACACAGAAACACGATAATTCCTTGCGAAAACTATCATTCTGTATATAGTTCATTTGAATCAACAGGAGCAAAAAATGGCAACTAAAAGATTTGTAGTTATTGGAGCAGGAGGCGTAGGCACTTGGCTTACCGCTGGCCTAGTAAGACTTCTTGAATGGAAGTTTCCTGGTTCTGGTTTAATTATAGTAGATGGAGATAACTATGAAGAAAAAAATAAAGAACGTCAAGAGTTCGCTAAAATTGGCAACAAAGCTGTTGTCAAAGCGCACGAACTTACGCCTCAATTCCAGAAAACAACAATTATACCGGTTCCGAAGTGGGTTGTCAGTGACACCTTCAAAGGAGTCAGTGCAGACGAAGACTCTCCGAAGATTAAAGCGTCGGATCTCATATCTGAAGGAGATGTTGTTTTTGCAGTTGTCGATAACTTCGCTGCGCGTAAGATTATTTTTGATGCAGCTGCGAGGTTAAACAACGTAGATGTATTTACTGGTGGCAATGACGACGCTTTGTTTGGTTCTATATATCATTACCAAAAAAGAAACGGCGTTGCAATAACCGAACATCCTTCAACATTTCATCCTGAATATGAGAATGCTCCAGACAAAAACCCTGGTGAACTATCATGTCAGGAAAGATCAGAAATAGAAGGTGGTACTCAACTACTAGCCACCAATATGGCAGTAGCTGCACTAATCCTTGGCCGCGTACAAAAGACAATTGTACTAGACCAAAGCCCCGAAGAAACTGAAATATATTTTGATTTAGGCGTAGGCAAAGCTGAGCCTTACAATCGAATGGTATCTCATGTTTCCGAATATATTACAGCATAAACAATAACAAGGAGCAATCATGGAAAACAATATGTCAGGTGCATCAGCATCACAAGCAACAGGAATGGCAAATCTTAGATTTGGCGTTTACAATCAACCTACTAACGTAGCTGGCAAGTCAGTACAGCAGACTCGTGAACAGTTCTCAAAAATTTGGGGCATCCCAACAGACGCAGTTGCCTACAAGGGCAAAGAGAAGCTCGACGAGAACTATGTTATCCAACCAGGTGACAACGTAGAATTCCACCGTCGTGCTGGAGAAAAGGGCTGATACATTCAGTCTCAGGTTTGTGGGAAGGCTCTATACATTCCGCGTAAGAGTCTTCCCACATTTTTTTTAAAAGGCTAGAGTCTATTTATTAGGGGACATAATGTTATTTGATGAAATAAAACTAGGCTATCCAGCTTTATGGCTTAAGACCACTGAATTTTCCAGGGCCGCCGAAAGCTTAATCTCTTATAATTTTAGAGATTTTTATACTATTGATTTTGAATCTGCTTTTTCTCAGTATGTTGATGGCTCATGGAAGACTGTTCTTATTGAAACACTTAATCCAGAAACAAATGAAAGAGTTGCACAATCAACTTTTGATCCTTCTGTTTCTTTAGATTATCTTATTAATTTAAAGTCTGAAAAACCTGTTACTTTTATTCTTTCTATTATTGGTAAGCCAGACATGACATTGCCTCCATACATGTCATTTATTGCTTCTTTGAATAGTAAGTATAGAAAAAACTTCTGGGCTGATGACGCCAATGCTGGATCAATACAGATTATATTCTTATCTTCTACTGATGCACCAGAAGAATACGCTCACATGTTTAAGAATGTTGAATTTTCTTACCCAAATGCTGAAGAACTATTCACTGTTGTAAACCATATCGACAATGCTTCTGCGGGCCGATTTATAAAACAAGATTCAGTTAAAGATATTGTTCGTTCTGGTCTAGGTCTTGCTGAAGATCAGTTTGTAGATCTTTGTTTGCGTTCCATTTTGCATCACAACGAAGTTAACCCAAAGTACATATATGATCAAAAGATGGCTAAGATTAAACAAGCCGGCATTCTTGAAATCATTAAGCCAACTATATCTTTTGCTAACATTGGTGGCTTAGATAATATTAAAGATATTATTCAAAGAACTAAACTTCTTTGGGATAACAGAGAGCAAGCAAAATCTTTTGGCGTTGTACCAATCAGAAGAGTTCTTATGGTGGGCGTTCCAGGCACTGGCAAGTCAGCTATCTGCCAAGCAACTGCTCATGAACTAGGTCTTGACTTAGCTCGTACTGGAATTAGCCAAGTTATGAATTCTTTTGTTGGCCAGTCAGAGCAGAACATGCGAGCAGTTTTTCAACAGATTAAGATGATGACTCCACTTTGTGTTTGGATCGACGAGTTTGGTCGAGATCTTTCAGGTGGTGCTTCTTCTGCTTCTGTAGATGCGGGCACTACTGATCGCGTACACGGCGAATTCTTAACTGGTCTTCAAGAACTTCCAGAAGATACATTTCTTATGTGTGCAGCTAATCAAATAGAGAACCTTCGTCCCGAGATGCTTCGCGCAGATCGTTTCGATAAAATTGTTTTTGTTGGTCTTCCATCTCTTGAGGAAAGAAAAGATATCTTTAAGATATGCTTGAAGACAATTGAAACAGATCACCAATTTGATCTAGATGCCCTAGCTGAAAAAGCAGAATACTTTACTGGCGCAGAAATAACTGCATTGATCAAAGAAGTTAAGTTCTTTGTAGTTTCATCTGAACTTAGATCTATAAATACTAATGATATTATATCTTATATTCCAAACGTTCGTAATATACTTTGGAACAAGAACAGAGACATGATCAAGGGTATGTACCAATACGCCCTTGAACAGTGGGACTGGGCTTCGACACAACAACAAAAAGATGCTAAACTAATATTATCAGGAAGAAAGTCTAATTCTGAATCAGAGTTAGCTTGGAAGATTTAAGGATGCACATGTCAGATCAAATAGATTTTTCTAATATTGAAGAAGTATTAAACAGTATCGAAATGGATAAAGATATCCCGTCGAACCATTCTATATCTGACGCTAAGCAGTATGATCAGGACCTTTATAAAAAATGGTTTCGTTCTAAAACTCAGAGCGGTTTTCTTTCAATTAAACCTTGGTACCAAGGACTTAAATTTAAAATAGATATTGGCAAGACTTCGCCTGATGGCAAGTTACTCGGTAGCACTATGGTTTTTGTTGACGCAATTGATTTTGCCGCATATCTTGATTCTATCATTAATGGAACAGCTAAAATTAATTTTCCTACTAATGAAAAGAATGGCAGCCCCACCGATGAATCTTTTGTTTCTTATGGCGGAGGATTAATAGATTCTAAGCCAATATCTAGAATATTTAAATCTCATTATTGGCAGAATTCAGACAAGTCTTATGACAGCAATGCTTTCACCTGGAAGTGCGGCCACTTTGCTGCACGCAAAACAGAGAGCGGAGCCTTCATCCCCAACATGTCTTCACCAGTTTCTGTTGATTCTATCAAAGTAACTAGACAAGATATTGTTAGTATAGCTTTTATATTGAAGCTATCACTTACATCCCACGTTACAAACAACCCAGATTGGTATAATATTTAATTATGGAAACGCCTATTGAACAACCAGATGCTAGTTTAATTACTGGTTTACTTTCTACCTTGATGGAAGAAGTTTATAAAAAAATTTATGACGATATTGAAAATCAATTTAAGGATATCATCAAGAAGATAGAAGCCTACGAAGATCAGGTCGCTACAATAGTTTATGCTTACGGCGAACAAGCAGTAGTGATGGAAGCTTTAGCAACTCAGTTGAACTATGCTTCACCTGAAGCACAAAAAGCTTTTACCGATTCGCTTTCGGAACAAAGAAAAAAGATGGTGGAGACATTAAATGAAGGATCTAAAGGATTTGTGGCCGATAAAGATCCAGGACTTGCCAGAGCCATTAACAACGTGGTTAAGGAAAAGTTATCTAACACAGATAAATAATAATGAATGCGTTTTGTTTGTAGATAAACAGAACTATTTATTATTACAGAATATAGCTTATCTGTCTCAAATTTATCCAATTGTTAAATCTATTTGTCCTGAATTTAAATCTCTTCATATGGTTGAAAGTTCACTCTTAACCTATCTTCGACAATCAAAAATAGAACTATACTCTATAGAGGTCAACTAATGTTAATAACTGATTTTAAGTCTCATTCTTCTTTTAATGCTTTCTGGAATGAAGCAATGCCGAACCTTCATGGTAGTAAGCGGCTAACTTTTGATTTATATATCCTGTGGAAATTTAACCGGATAGATATTATTAAAGCTCACATCGAAAATGATGTTAGCATTACAAATTATGTAGAACAATATTCTGCTTCACACAAAGAAGAATATGATCAGTTTGTAAGTAACTACAATTACTTTTATTCTGAAAGAGAATTCTATGTTTATCCATATAGTTCTACTAAATTTATTAATCACATGTTTAAAAATGTTCTTCCATCAGCAAAAGACAACTTGTTCAATGTGTTATTTGATAGTTCATTATTCATAAAAGATAAATTTGAGCCTTCCACTACTGGCTTCAAAGGTTGCATTATTGCCAAATATACACCCGACGACGCAGCACTAGTCTCTATACATAACAACGTATTCGAAGCGACCCCTTTCGACTCTATAGGGCATGCTAAGAAGATAGTAGAGTGTTTAGATAGTTTGACAAAAGACAATGAAGCTTACCGTACTTATATAGCAGAGTTGGAAACAGCTGTTCTTCACTTGAACAAGCAAATAGACTTGCAACAAAAACAGGGACTTAACGGTTATCTTTTAAGTTGGCATTAATATTATAAACATCTAATATATTTAAAGGATTTTATGTATAAAATAAAATTAAGTGAAATAGGTTCAAAGTTTTCAACAGTAAAAATGGACAGTGAGCACACTGTAAATTTTTATATTAATAATTATAATAAAATTCCTGTTAATAAAGTAGTTTATGATTTTTTTAATAGCGGTGAATTGTACATTAATTATCCTGCACACTTAGGTGAAATCACTGCTTTGAGCGAAACTATCCAAACTATATATTCTAACTATATTATGAAAGATAGTTTCATGAAACAGTTAGATCCGGACAAAAGTCAAATTCCTCATTGGACCGAAAGATATGTAGACGATAAATTAAATGGTTGGATGCTAGATTTAACTCTTATATTTAAAGTTTCTCCTTCATCAGTTCCTGTTCCAGTATGCAAGAATTTTACCGGGATGACCAAAGATGGTTCTATACATATTTCTTCTGGTTATCTTTTTGCCAACAAACCATCTACCGTAGACACTAATTGTTCTAGTCCCAAGGTTTATGTAAACAAGCTTACCCCCCATCATTGCGTTTACTCTAATCCTTCTAATTCAACTTACGGTTTTTCTTCTTGTCCTTTTTATGAATATGATTATGAACTCATTAAATCCGTAGAGGTTAATTCAAACACTTCTAAGGCTCAAAGTTTTGAAATTAGATATATTAAATTATCTAATGGTTTTGCAACTTACCAATTGTTTGACAAAACAAACAGTCAAATAAATTATGTTGTTCATGAAAAAGATACTCAAGAATTAAGAGATAGTATAATTTCAGTTATGGATGAAGTTATGTCTTCTTATGATCATTATATTCTTAAGCCAAATCAAAAACACGAAGAATCTTTAAATTCTTTTGAAAAAAAAAGCTATATTCTATCTTTAGTTTGAGGCCCAATTATGCAACATATCTTTGATTCTAACAGTGACCACACGAGGATCTATACAATTGAATCCTCCCAACCTTATGCCTATTCAGAGTTTACTGATTGGATTAGACACTACGACTCTGCTAGGTATGTTCCTCCATATTTAGAAAAAGTTGCTTTCCAAGAAATGATACAGATTCCAACTCCTAGACTTTACAGCATAAAAAAAGTTCGTTCTTTTGAACGATATAAAGATTTTGTTTACCCAATGGCAGTAAGGTATATTTCCCAAAATAATACCTATGTTATAGAACGTCCTCCTTTTGAATTAGAAGTTGATTTTCGCATGGGTGGCGCTCATTCAGGGCATCCTAAAATGCCAGCTGTTAAAATCTGGATTCCTTGGACAGTTATGATATTCAAGGCTAACTCATTTGTTACTGGATCTTTTTCTGATGTTCAGCTTTTCCTAAACAGTGGGCCAATTGAATCTCTTGATGACCAACTTATTCCTTGTCTTTACCCTAATTCTTATAGCAATTCTAAGATATGTTTTTCTGCTTCCTTAAGTGACTTTAATGATGTTTTAGATCTTGAAGAATTTGAAAAAGGAAACATTGGTTATATCTATAATTACATATTTAATAATTATATGATGGGTGGATGGAATGCTGATCTTGAACAGAACTTAGTGCGCATTCGTTACATGAAGAATAATAAAGATTATCCTATAACAAACTTGTTTCTTAACCCTAGTTCTGATAAAGATTTTTATTCTAAGCTATCTTCTGTTTTTTCTAAAGAATTTTTTTCTAAAATTAAAAGATTTTATAAAGAAGACTTTGAATTAAATAGGTCTAGAATTAGTAGAGAAAAACTCTACACTAGAAACTTTGGTATATTTTCTGCTTTTACTTTAGAACAAAAAATTAATTTTATCAAAGAAATTCAAACTTACAATTCTTTAAATAAAATAGATGGTTATAAACTTTCAAATTTAATTGAAGAACATGAGCGTAGAAGTCATTGTGAAACTTCCGCTTCTGGCGTAAGTTCAATACTTAAACTAACTGATTCTTCTATACAGTACACTTATAAAAGTAATGTATTTGATTTTTATTTTGTAAGAAATAGAACTATGATATCTAGACATGAATCAATTTTTCAACAAATTCCTCCTCAACAGCTTACTTTAATTCAGCGTCAGCTTATAGACTTTATGGCTAATAGAAGTGAGAATGAACAAATTGCTTTTGTTTACGATTTGACCGATAACACTTATGAAGTAATTATTAATTATAATGATAGAGAATTTATTTCTGAAATATATAACACTATACTTGCGCATTGCAAAGAACGCCTTGAAGAAACACAAGAAAGATCTAGATTTAGAACCTGGTTTAATACAGTAGATGAATCATTTTTGGCAAGATCTATAGACCACCTTTGCAAGCCAAAACAAAATATTGAACAGGATGTTGTATGAACGATAAAGGTTACAGACTTACAATAGCAGACTTTAATTTAGAAGATTCTAATTATCGGACACACAATGCCGCCAGTCTTCAGACTCATATAAACATTACTAATCCTTTTTTATTTGATGCCGAGAGAAACAATACCATGCTTCTTGTTGGCGACACCGCAAAAAGAACTATAGGTGAATATTTTTCTGTTTTTAATCCTGTAAAAACTAACTCTACAGATACAGGTATATTGCCTCCTGGAGTCAAAATAATCGGAACTAATTATTTAGTTTTTGAAAAACCTCCTACATTTAAAAATATATTTTATGTTCCTGCATCTAGATCTGATGTCCCAGATGATTGTGAAGATCTTGAACAGGTTTATCGTATTCCAATACCTTGGCAACTATATTTTGTTAAGTTTAATCCTAACATGTATACCTATGAAGTAAGAATGTTCTTCATGAAGAGCAGCTTGTCTTCTACTGACCAAGAGTTATTTCTTCCACCTATTCCAAACTTTTATACTGACGGTTTACTTTGTTCCCCAACAATGTCAAACATGGAGGATGTTGATAGATATCCTAAGAATCATGCAGGCATAATACAGTCTGCTTATGACTGGGTTTGGAATTCTGGCACGAACCATGATTTGACAGAAGCTTGTTTACATCTTTCTATGCAGTTGCCGCAGAACCAAACAGTGCTAAAGAACATCCCTGAGCAAGTATATCAATTAAATTTTCCCACTAGCAATATGTCCATAAACAGATACAGTGCTTCTCCAGGGCAGGTTAAACTTATCCTAAGTGTTTGGGAAAAATTTTCTTTATCCGATGTTTGCGAAATGTCATGGCCGAATGTGTCTGGTCCTACTCGCACTTTTGATTATCGAACCGACAGTGTCCGTGACCAGAGTGCTTACTACGATAACTTAGCAGATTACCTTTCTGGCCATTATGACCCTGAGGATATAGAAGCAGTTATGGAAAATGACGATTATGACCATGGCGATTATGTCTCATATTTATTAGACAATGGTTTAATCAGCATCCCTTCTGGAAGACCGTGGGATATAACTTATACTTATTCTTCTTTACTCCCTCATCTTATTGCAACACTCGGTGCTGAATTAAATACCGCTGATTGCAGCTTTGAGCGCGAAATTCAAGTAATGACCACAAATAATGTGTGACCATTAAGGTTGATTTTTTATCAAATAAATGATATTATATTATCATATATAAACTTAAATAAAGGTAGATAAAATGTCCCGTAATTCTATCACTGAACCAATCTTTAACAGGTCCGAAGTAGCCCAAATACTTAATGTTTCTACTCTTACAATTTCTAATAGAGAAAAAAACAATAAGTACCCTAGTCCTAAAAGAGACTTAAACAACTATAGAGTTTACAGCTTGAATGATGTTTTTAATCTTCAACTTATAACTTACAACCACATTGATCCAAAGCCAATCATATCAATAATGTATGACAAAGGGTTTGAAGATGTAAAACAGCTTGGCAAGATGATAGATTCAGCTTTATCTAGAAGGACGCAATAACATGCAGGACGAAGACGATAACACAAAGGTAGACGGATTAATTGATCAGGTAGATGAGTACGTATCTACTGATAAAGTTCTTGACTTAAAGAGTGGGATATACAATTTGTTTGTTTCCCTTTTTAACGATTACACGATTGACTTTGGTCCTGTTAAGGCTGTAGAATTATCAACGCAGTTTCTTGACGAAATATCAACTAACTTTAAACAAATCCTAAATAACAATACAGAAAGCAAGGAATAGCTATGATAGACCCACGCAACTTAATTAACCTTACCGGAGGAGTTGTTACCGATGTTGAATTGGTTAACGACAAAATTGCAAAGTTTCGTTTAGCGGTAGATTACGCTGGATCAGAAAAGGGCTCAGATAATACATCAGGATATTTTGATGTGGTGTATTATCTCAAAGATGCCAATGGTTTTATTGGCAAGAACGCGACCTTTATTCACGGTCAAGTAAAAGCTGATAAGATTAAGAAAGGCGCAAAGCTTCAAATTGTTGGACGCTTAGTGCAAGAAAGATGGAAGCAAGACGATCAGAACAAGAATCGTGTTGTTGTAGTTGCAGAGCATATTTCTTATGCGACAACTGCTGGAACTCAAGGAGCTAAGACAGCTTCCACTGGAACATCATCTGAAACAGAAACGCAGAGCTCTGTACCAGACAGCTTCTAATGGAAGAATTTAGCGAAGAGTTATTAAACTCTTTGATAGAAGAAGCCCTGAACGAAAAGGGGGAGAGTCTATTAAGACCAGCTTCTGGGATGTACCTATCCTTTGGAGAAACAGATCTGCTTGCTTTAACACATCAATATATGTCAAAGCATTTGCCGCAGTCTGAACTTAATAGTATTTTTCAAGAGTTTCGTTCAGAGCTTCTTTCTAGAAAAGTTGCGATAACTCCCAAAGAAGTACACACCGTTACTCGTAACTGCAAGAAGTGTGCTATACCATCTACTGCCGAGCTTCCAAAGTGGAATGTAGTTGATCCAGATGTAGTGATTGTCGCTGAATCTCCTTCCATAGAACCAGATGCTATAAATTTGATGGTAGAATCTATTAAAGAAGCTGGTTTTAAATCAAGCGATTTATGCTTGACATATGTCAATAGATGTCCTAAGTTTGGTAAGTATGATAACAAAGAAATAATTAATTGTTCTCCATATTTACATACTGAAATACAATCTTTGAACCCTAAGCTCATAGTTACCATGGGCGGTCTTGCTTGTTCAGTTATATTTGGAACTGAGATTAAAATAAAAGATTACCGTGGCAGTGTAACATGGCTAGGCTATTGGCCCGTGCTGCCAACATATTCTCCTGGATATGTTTTAAAATCAGGTGCTAATGCAGTGGAGCAGTTCCGCTCTGATATGATTCAAGCTTATCAATTTATACATCAATCTAAGAAAGAAGTTGTATGATGAAAGAAACAATATTTACTCACTCTCTCATATCTGATCTTGACGCTAAACAATTTACTAAATTTGAAGAAATAGTTACTAAGGACGTTAAGTCTACTTCTACATCAGAAGAATTAGAAATATTAAAATCAAATTTAGATCTTTGGCTTTATTCTTTATCTTCCATTAGAAGAAATGTTGAATACCATTTGTCTTCTCGAGCTGCTGCGCGTAAAGCTAAGGTAAATGAAATGATTCAAAATCAAGAAACCAAAGAAGCTATAAATGCTTTTAAGAATACTGAAGCTGAGTGGAGAGTTAACGCAATAAAGTTTCTTTCGACTATAGAGAAGAAAACTCTTTATGTAAAGATGATTGTAAAAGAGCAAAAACAATTAGAGAGAATAGAATACATTTAAGATGCAGGCCATTATCCATTGCCCAGAAATTCTTCATTCTGTTGAATCTACTTTGGACGAACAAAGTTCTTTTGGTCTTGTAGAAAACTTCTACCATGTTTTTCCGTTGTTTTACCACTATTCAGCTAGTGAATATGGCCTTAAAGAAACTCTTGACTTAGCAACAACTTTTTCTGCGCTGCATGCTAGAGTCAAGGTTCAGGTTAATGGCTTTGACCAAACGATAAATTCTTCTATACCATTAGATATTTTAAGATATAAGATGTTGGAAGATGGCTCATATCATACGATAAGCCGTGCAAAAGGTTTTTATAAACCAGGCTACATAGTGGAAGGTGCTTTGTGGTCTAACGGTTTTTACCATTTGACCAGAGAAGAAGAATCTACCCAAATACTAGATCTACATTTCTATATCGACCAGTACACCAAAACGATGCATAGGTACATATGACAATTAAATCTTATTTTTTCCGCGACAGTTCTTTTATTATAAATGTTTCTTGGGATGAAGACTCTGATTTTTTATATATAAAATTTAATTCTGGAACCACTTGGGTATATCATGATGTTTCTGAAGAAATATATAATCGTTTGATTAGATCTGTTTCTGTTGGTGAGTACTTTAATAAAAATATAAGAAATAAATATTCGTCTGCAAGAATTAATTATCCAATTGAAAATGGTAATATCGATGTCCAGAAAAAAGAACAAGAAGCATCGTAATAACAAAAATTACGCTTATTACGAAAAAATGTGGAAACCAGCTAATTCAAGTGATATAAACAGAATAGCTGTTCAGATTTTTGGGTCACTTTATTATACACAAGAATACCAAAATGATGATATAATAAATGCATGACAACTATAGTTGGTTTGCAGGGCGATAACTTTGCTGTTGTTTATGTTGATTCCCGTATATCTTCAAGTGATTCCGGTGGATATATTTCTCAAATTTCAACCCTAAAAGAGGGGTGTGGTAAAGTTGCGGTTAATGGCAAATACCTTTTGGGTGCTGCAGGTGATGTTAGAGCTATCAATATTCTTCACCACGTATTTCAGCCACCAACTCCGCCGATAAATATGCGAGGCAAAAAACTAGATCAGTTCTTTACTGCCAAGTTTATTCCCGCATTAAGAGAATGTTTTGAACAACAAGGTTACGCAATACCTGATATTAAAGAAGACAAAGAGCATATGGCCGAACAGGCTTCTACAATACTTGTAGTTATACATGGAATTATTTATGTTGTTGACGGAGATTACTCTTGGACTTCTGATTCTTCTGGTATGTACGCTCTTGGTTCTGGTTCATCTTATGCCTTAGGTGCACTCCAAGCTTTAGTTACTAACAGAAAACTTACTATACCGCAAGCTAAAAAATTGGCTTTAAAAGCTTTGTCTACAGCTGCAAAATTTGATCCTTACACAGGATCACCTTTCCATTGCCATATACAGGAACAAGGTAAATAGTTACTTTTTGACTTTTTGTTGCTTACCTATATATAATATCCAAAGTACAGAGTTTGGCAATTAGAAATAAGGGAGCATATAATGCCTAAAGAAAGTTTAGTTTGCGAAGAGTGCCAGTCATCATGGCGAAGAGAACAAACAAGAGGACGTAAACCCCGCTTATGCCCTAACTGTCTATCTGCCCCTCAGACAGCTTCTAAGGCCTCTAGAATCGTCATAGAAGACCAGTCCCTACGAAAGCCTACCATTAAGGTTTTGGACACAAGTATTAAGACACCTGTCAAATACAAAGGTAAGAACTCCTGGTTCTGTCCGCATTGCAAATCAACTTTCCAAACATTTGTTGGCCTAATGGAAGAACCCATGCACTGGTGCAAGAACAATGCCAGAAACTACATCCCCTTCGTCCTTAGTCGGCAGGACGCGCAAGCATAATTAATATATTATATTTTCACTACTCTTTTCATCTCACAAAGGACACTCCGTGCAAACTATGATTAATAAAGATAACTTTAAAAAAATTATTTCTAAAGTTACAGACTTAAAATTTCTTATATCTTTATTCCAAGAAATATTATTTTTATTATTCAAATTAGTTTACGGAAACAAGCCTTTGTTCACTATATAAAATAATATGCAACAGAACAACGAGGAAATCGTGAAACTTAAAGAAACACTCTCAGAACTTCAAGCGAAGTACGAGGGAATGAAAATGCAAAAGTCAGCAGAAACCTTTTTAAGAAACAAAGATTCTGACTTAATGGACGACATGATGGAACTTATAGATCAGTTTGCTACAGGCAACGTAGATCTCAAATTCTACCAAAGAATCCAAAGAGCATATTCAAGATCAGTCAAGGAAAGATAAAGACTCATGACAGTCCCGGGACAACGCAACAACCCCTGTGCCTGCTCTGGACCCATCCCCCAAAGCCCATTCTGCGGTGACCGCGGAGTAGAAGACGACGATTAAATTAAATCGTTTGACAATGTCTTTTGTTAACTCAAAAAAATGTTTTTTAAATAGTGCCTCAGATGGCGGACCACATGCTATACTGTACATACGAAGTCAGATGCTCTCCGAGGGTGAGGCCAACTTTTGTTGGTCTCATCCTTTGGGTTACTAGGTAAAAATATGGCCTACAGCGGAACAAATACCTAAAAAAAGATTCGTACCAAGTTTTCTTATTATCCATGATGATAGTATAATACACAACGAAACAATCGATAAATTTTATTGGGGCAATAATGGGAATGTTTGATTATCTAGATGTAAATTATGATTTACCTTTACCCGAGAACGCTACAAGCGAACATATAGTTTTTATTAAAAACGCAATTGCTGCGGACAACTTTCAAACTAAAGATTTTGAATGCATGTTAGATGTTTACTACCTTGATAGAGAAGGGTTTATGTATCTAAAAAATGGCGATAAATATGAAGAACATTATGTACATCAACATGTTAGGTGCTATACTTATATAGCCATACCTTCCGAAGATTGTAGATATTGGTTAGAGTATGATCTTAAGTTTACAGACGGAAAAATCCAACAGTCTTCTGTTACTAGCTGGGAAAAAATGGTAGGGTTTAAACCAATAGAATTAGATGAGGAATAATATGAGCATTGGATACACTGATATATACCAACAAATATACAAAGCATTAAAGAATGACTTTGTGCCGGAAGAAAACTTAAATGTATCTGCTCGAAAAATTACAGATGCTGTTTGGGAACTTAAGCTTAGTCTTGACTATGGTAGTCGTTTCCCAAATACTTTAGAAAAAGTAAATAAAATTATTAATGATCGGTTTCAATGAAAGTTCAAGACTTGGTGGATATTTAAATTCCCAATGGATGATAGATTAGATTTGCGGTTGTAGCTTAAAGATAGAGCAAGTATGTTTCCGACCTACTTTGTGAGGGTTTGAATCCCTTCAACCGCTCCTTTAGAAAGAATGTATATGAAAGAAATTTTAATTTCATTAAAAGAAAAAAACTTAAATAAAGTTGATTACAAAAAACAGTATCAAAGAACATGGTTGCAAATTCGCAGAACTCAATGGATTAAAGAAAATGGTCCGTGTAAAGTTTGTGGTTCTTGGGAAGGTCTAGAAGTAGACCATATTGATCCTGATAAAAAAGAATTTAGAATAGCTACAATTTGGAGCCGCAGAAAAGAAGTTAGAGAAAAAGAATTGGCTAAGTGCCAAGTCCTATGTAAGACACACCATATTGAGAAAACTTCGAGAGAAAACAGTTTACTTGGACACGGTAGCCCAGAAAGATATAAAGATAAAAATTGCAAATGTGCCTCATGCGTAGCAGCAAAGAAAAAAGCTTCTTTTAAATCTTAGTTTTTCCCTCAGATTATTACTATAGCCAAATGTTAATAATCTAGGAGGTGTACCATGGCCGGCAAAAAACCAGCTAAAGTTAATTCGTCAGGAAACGTAAAACAAGCTGAACAGATTGGTAAGATAATTAAATATATTGGTGCCGCTAAGGGCGTCTTTCATATCTGCCCCACCTGCAATAGTAAAGTTAACAGAGGCCTTGTATATGAGCACGGCAACATAACTTATTGCACTAGAAATTGCATACCAAAAGCTTAAGTGCTACTATAGCAGTATGCAAAATTACTGGCTTTCTGACGTTAACTATCAAAAATCGTTAGTTAAAAATATTAACGAGATGAAAAATGAGCCCATGCAGGGCACAGTAGCCCCAGCTGAGAGAGAATTCGCTGATTCTTTATTGGCAATCGTAAAAAAATATGGTAAGCTTTCAAATAACGACGGTAACGGCATTTGGGTTGGGTACGTTCCTGAAGCAGAAAATGAGAATTACGAGATCGGGGTACGTTGCGAGAATTGTATTCTTCATGAATCAGCATCTGTTTGTAAAATTGTTAAACAAAGAATTCAACCTGGAGGCTATTGCAGATTAGCGGCTATACCCGATGGAGTTGTTGGATCATCTCAAGATGACGAAGAAGAAGACGGTGAGTAATGAGAGTATGGATTGACCAAGACCTATGTACTGGAGATGGACTATGCGCAGAGATAGCACCAGATGTATTCCACATGATGCCAGATGGTCTTGCGTATGTAAAAGAAGGGGACAAGATTTATGCGGCCGCTGTGGGGAACCCAGAAGGCGCAGCTGGAATGGCATATTTCGCAGACGATAGGCTTGCAGATGTAATTGAAGCAGCCGAAGAATGCCCTGGTGAGTGCATTTTTATAGAACCATAAAGGAATATAGTATGAATCAAGAAAATTTTTATGACTCTGAAAAACCAGAAGAATATGTCTATGATCCTGAACTTATTGACTATGATTTATTCTTTAAAGATTTGTGGAAAAAAGAAGACGACTTTTTAAAGTCTGTGGGCGTCGAGCCAACTAGCTAGTAACTGGTGTATCTCGTATAGGCAATTACTATAATCCCAGCAAACAGGAGGGATTATATGGAACAAATTAAAAATATTATAATGCGCATTGTTGCGACTTTCGCAGCTTCGGGCTTAGGCGTAATTGGTGCTGGCACAATAGCCGGTGTGCCACTCTGGAAAGCCATTTTCATGGCAGGTATTGCTGGCGTAGCAACTGTAGTAGAAGGTTTATCTAGGGCGTTTCTTGATGACGGTAAATTATCTGTTGCAGAAATAAATGAAGTCTTTAATGGAGTAGACAAAAAAGTTAGAAAAGCAGCAGATGCCAAATGAAGAAAGTGCTTTTAGCATTTGGAATACTTATTTTATCTGCATGTGGCTACGATGGAAATTACAGATACTCTTGTCAGGACCCAGAAAAATGGGAAGCAGAAGAGTGCAATCCGCCATTATGCAGAGTAGATGGAAACTGCACAGAAACTTTACTTGGATTCAATCCAAACGAAACAACAACAACACAGGAGATAGTCGCCCCATGAAAAAACGTTTAACACCAGCAGAACTTGATGCTCGACTTAAGTTTGTGGTTGGTTGCGTTATGGCAACCGTTTTAACCCTTACAACTATTGGAGTCATTTACGCTCTTGTATTTGTTACGCAGCCAATTGGAGCTCAAGCAGAAAATGACAAAATGTTTTTTAGTGTTTTGTCCAGCATTGCGACATTTATTACTGGAACACTAGCTGGATTAATGATTTCTACTGGTGGCAATAAAGAAGATAAAAACGGTAACGGGATCCCAGACGACGAAGAGTAGTATGAATATTTCATCAGAAATGAATGCGTGGAATACGTGTTCATTAGAAGATTTATGGATTTTTGATAAATTAATTGTTGCCAAAAAAGCTGGCCACTTATGCGGGCCACGTGGTATACCCGTACCAAAACCTGGTGAATATTTTGTAAAGCCAGTTATTAACATTGAAGGTATGGGGGAGAGAGCCCGAGTAGAATATCTTGAACAAGATACATGCCATCTGCACCCTGGAGAATTTTGGTGCGAAATATTTACCGGCGAACACATCAGTGTTGATTATAAAAAATACGAACCAATATTATCTGTCGTTGGGACTAAACACAGTAAACATCCATACAAAAGATTTACTTACTGGGAAAAAACAGAACAAACACATCCTCTTCCACACTTTTTAGGTCTCGTTCCTCTTAGGTATGAAAAAATTAATTGTGAGTTTATTGGTGGAAAATTAATTGAGATACACCTGCGTGGCAATAGCGATTTTTCACATAAGAATACATCAATGATTCCAGTATGGAAAGATGAACACCCAGAAAACTTTGATGTTAACTTTCATTACACCCACCTGATCAGAGATGGATACCGCTTTATCAGCGATAACGGCGAAGAATTAGAACGCCTAGGAATTTGGGTTCGTTAGTTTTAAATAAACAAACTTTTTTTAGCGCACTTAGCAATGCCATAATTATGGTTATATACTAGCATGTTTTTAAACTACATGTGGTATACTTTCATGTGATATATTTTTGCCACATTCCAAGGACATCTGGAACCTCAATATCAAATTCTATCTACACTGCTTTTTGTAAAGAATTACGAATTCTTCGTAAACCCGATATTGAGCATTACGATCCTTTTTTTAATAAAAAATTAGATAAGGCAGATTATAATTTTTTTGTGAAAGAGTGTTATTCAAACATAGATTTTTTTTATGGACATCATTTTTCCAGCCCGCATATTGAACCCTACAACGAAAGTCTAGAAACGTTTTCTATTGTTAGAGATCCACTAGAAAGATCAATTAGTGAATTTTACTATATGAACAATAATACCAGTCATTTAGATTGGGTAAATATTAAAATTTATCAAATAAAAAATTTTTTATTACATCAAACTTGCAATACTCAATGCCTATACCTTTTAGGTGATTATGATTGGGGACGCATAGAAGAAGAGGAAAGTGGTATCGTTGAAGTTCTTTGGCGCAATATGCAGGGCGATGAATTTCGTTACAGTAATATAGGGGAAGATCAAATATCTTTTCAGGAAATTTTAAAAATAATTAAAAAAAGAAATATAAAACTTTCTACATTGGAAAATAGAACATATTTGTTAAATGAATTAGAGACTTCTTTAAATAAAATAAAAAAAACAAATATTGTTTTAGATAAACAGGTAGTAGCAAATAAGAGATTATATTCTGAACAGAGATCAGAATATAACGATCCAGAATCTTTTCTTTCGCAAGAACAAATAGAAATATATAAAAATATCAATAGTTTAGATTATAAATTATATAATTATATCAAAGATCATGAAACGAAAACTGGGCGATGCCTGACTCCTGATGATATCATTATCTAATATATTATCATTATTATTTTTTTAACAAGCAAAAAATTAACCAACTAAATTATAAATATCCAATAACATATTTTCAATTTCTTGATGAGTGAACAGCTCTCTATTTTGCTTTGTTACCTCTGATAATAGTGACTCAACCGATGCCTTAACACTAGCAAGTTTTGCGTCATCTTTGTTTAAAAGTAATCTACTCATATTTAGTCCTCATCATTTTGTAGCATTTGGTGCGTGTAATGCACAGCCAAAGCAACACCAGTAGCTATCATAGCTATCTTTCTTGTGTCACCTGACAGTGTAATAAATACTACCACGCTACCTGCTAATGTAAACGATAGTCCAGCTGTTTCTTTAGCGAACTTCTTAATGAAGCCCCATAAGTTGAACTTTCTTTCCATTGTACCCTCCTCGTATTTAAATATACTATTTCTTGTGAATTTTTCGTTTTCGTCTTCTTCTGGGCCGGCAATTTCTCCGGCTGCTTCTTGACCCTCTTCTTCTCGCCTGCTGCGTCCTTCAGTATTAGTACTACCAGATCCTCCAGAGCCGCCTCCAGAACTACCTCCAGAGCCGCCCGTAGAGCCCCCAGAAGCTCCTCCTGTGGCTGCAGCTCCAACTACGCCAGCAACAGCTGTGGTGGCTGCTATAAGCGTTCTACGGCTTCCTACGTCAACCTGGGAACCTACAGCAACATAGTCGTCAAAGCCTTCTCCGTAGATATCGACTTCTTGCTCAAGAGCATCTTTAATATCGTCTGGTGCATTAGTGAGGGCTTCTGCCAATTGGGCTTCTTGCTCTGGTGATACATTTGCCACATCTAGGGCAGCAAACACTTCTGTGGCTTGATCTGGGGTTATACTTTCTAGAACCTTAGGACTTGCAGACAGCTCAGCTGATTGACCTGCCTCGATACCACCCTCTTGACCCGTGATCAAGTCAACAACTTGTGATACTTGGTCATTTGTAATTGTATCTGACTCCAACACATCTACGATGACACCGACTGATTCGGCATTCAGTTCATTACCCAAGACAGCGGTAAAGGTTTCAATCAAAACCTCGTTGCTCACTTCTTCGTCAAAGACCGAACCAAGAACAGCGTTCAATAATTCTGAGGTGAGTTCGTCATCTAATACATCAACGATAAGTTCAATGGTTTCTGCATCCGAGAGGTCATCGTCAAACACACTGTCAAAGACTGCTTCTGTTTCTGACATGCTCAGGTTTGTTTCAAGCAAGTCCCCAAGAACCGTCATGGTGTCCGCAACCGAAATGTCCTCGTCAAATACGGCTGCCATAACTGTGTCTAAGTCGCTAGAACTAAGCGGACCATCAAAGATTGATACCAAAGCCGAAACCATATTCTCGGCAGAAGTATCTTCGGAGAATGCTGAATCCAAAACCGCCGTTAACTGTGCGCTGGTGATGTCTGCGTCTAGCATCGTTGTTAGTGCTTCGGTGAATACATCTGCCGAAACATCTTCGGTGAACACGGCTTCTAGGACATTGTCAAACTGAGCGTTGGTAAGTTCTGCGCCAAGGAGTGTGTCAAGAACGGCACCAACCTCGTCAGCTTCAATATCAGTAGTGAACGTATTTTCAAGAATATTGTCCAATATGACTGTCGTGATTGGCTCGTTGTCTTCTATGTCTGTGACGGTATAATCATCTGGTGGAATTATTACTACTACCGGATCAGTATCTATAGGTTCGGTATACACGGGATCAGTGCCTATGGGCTCCGTATAAACTGGGTCTGTGTCTATAGGTTCTGTATATACCGGCTCAGTGTTTATTGGCTCAGTGTATACCGGGTTAGTGTCTACTGGGTCGGTATATATTGGACCTGGAATAGTAGTTGTGGTGCTTGTAGTTGCAGGAGTCGGGTCAAGAACAGTTGCATCAACAGTTACTTCAGGACCGTACACACATGGACCTACGCCTGCATTAGAAAAGCAACTTTGATTTCCCGCTTTGATACCGAAACGAACTGGTCCGTATCCAGTCGTGACAGGATTACTTCCAGAGAACATCCCAGTGCTCAACGAGTAGTTGGTTCCTTGATTAGTCCAAACTCCCCAACCACCTGATGTTGCTCCACCAATTACGGTTAGGTCGTAAAAACTAACCGAGTAACCGTAGATAGCGGTATTGCTTGCCGCCGATGCATCCCAATCAAGGTCAACACTGCCATCTGCGTTTGCAACAGCAGTCAAGTTTGTAACTGGATTCAGGTAAGCAGCAGTGGGGGCAGGAATATCGTTTGGTACAAAAGAAACAGTTGGACTGTATGCTATTCCAGAAGCGTTGGTTACTTTTAGGCGATAGTAATAAGTAGTTGAGCCAGTCAAATCAGAAACAGTCGTAGAAACACTCGTATCTGATGTTCCAGTCAAGTTTCCAGCAACTGGCACATCAACTATAGTTCCAGAGAAGTCTGATGTAGTGCTGTACTGGAATACTGCCGTAGCGCTAAAACCGTTTGGATTAACTGTTCCAGTCAGTGTCACAGGACCATCGTCCACGACAACTGTCGGTGCTTCTGAGGAAATGGTTGGCGCTGTTGCTGAAAGAGTGTCAAAGTCAAATACAGCAGACTCTGTTGTTCCAGTTTCATTGGTTGCAACAATCTTTGCATAGTAGGTTTCGCTTGGGTCAAGCCCAGTAATCTCTGCATCAATAGCTAATTCATTTGAACCAGTGAAAGTTCCCATTGATACCGAACTTGAAGTGCCAAAATCTGGATCAGTTGAATAGACCAGTGTCGCAGTAGTCGAGAACCCCTTGGGGTTTACTGTTGAAGCAACAGTCGCAGATGTCTGGCCAATACCGCTTACAACTGGAGCACCAAGAACTGGGGCATTATTTCCTTCTGCTGAAAGCACATAGCTAATACGGAATGATGTCGAAGCGCCAACGCCAAGTGTTGGAACATTCAGGGCAACGTATATCCCGGCGTCGGCATACATTTCTCCAACATTGCCAAGATATGTTCCGCTAGTCGCAAGTGTGTTTCCAGCGTTCCAAATATCAGCAGGGTCTGGTGAAGAAAATCCACCAGTTTGTCTGGCCACACGAGCACGAGCATCAAATGACTGAAGTGCAATGAATGCATTATTCCCCCATCTTGCTGTTGCCTGTGCTTCGGTTCCTTGTCCAGTTACACCGTTGCAAGACTGGAACATTGATGTACTCACGGTTCCACCAGCACAAGTCATAGAGCCAGAGCCAGTTGCGTTGTCCGGGTCAAAGCCACGACCAAAATACACATCACTAATTGCAGAGCCAGTCGTGTTGGTGAGGGTCACATCAGTGTGAAGCGCCTGGCCAGCTGTCGGAACGCAGTACCTCTGCGAAACACTTACGCCGTTGTAGGGGTCGGTACTGTTCCAAGAAACACACTGCGAGGAGCCAGAGTCTTGAATGTCAGAAACTGCACCTGCGATAAGTGTTTGAAAGTGGTCGTTTTTACCAATGCTCCCAGCAACCTTCATTTGCCATCCTTCAAACGGTGAGCCTGGACAGAAGTAGTCTCCGTCGTCCGTTGTTTCACCCCAGCCGTCCATTTCACGGTCAACTCTGAATCCGAGGCAGTTTGTTGGGTTTGCATGGAAACCCGAAGGAACGCTCGTTGAGCCAAAGGCTCCGTTTGCTCGTACGCCAACTTCAGCAAACTCGCCCTGCAGGAATGCCTGGTCCCCAGAAATCTTCGTATTTGTTGTAAATGTTGCTTGGGCTGGACTGGAAACTGGGACAAAAGATCCTATCAAAAATAATGGAACAAAAATCCATGCTGCTTTGCGCGTAAAAGCATATTTCAATCGATTAATCATACTCATTTGCCCTCCGCAAATAATAGTAATGACTGGATAATAAATATTTTGATTAATCTATACCAAGAAGCCAAGAATTAAAAGAATTTTTCTTTCCTGTTTCCATATAAGAAGTTAAATCACTAAGTTCTTTTAGCGCTCTAGTTTCAGCTTGTGCCTGTGATGGTTTGCTTCCGCTTTCTGAAAAAACACCATACTTTTTGAACCAATTAACCAACACATTAAAAGCTATATTAACATCTGCCCCTTGTTTCCAAGTATTTTCTCCACTAATATTCCATGGGTTAAACAAAAATCCTACGCCCCTAACATTCCAAGGTTTATCTATTTTTTTCATAATCGACACTTGAGGTATATACGGAAGTTGAATGTTTGTAAGTTGTTTTTCTAAATAATTAGAAGGCAAACTAAATTTAGATTTCATCATCCA
>Ga0208856_1000042_pt1 | contig 53771 bp, 44 predicted proteins | sample LakMenEpi13Jul12_FD_150690 | JGI IMG/M metagenome (GOLD analysis project Ga0208856, IMG submission 150690) | Freshwater microbial communities from Lake Mendota, WI - 13JUL2012 deep hole epilimnion (SPAdes) | ecosystem: Environmental > Aquatic > Freshwater > Lentic | place: Lake Mendota, Madison...
CAGCGCAGGCAAATCCGAGTGAGCCGAAGCCTGGAGGGCGGAGGCGAACGTCCGGCGAGCGGGATATGGGGAGCCCGAAGCCGGGTTGGGCGACTAAGCGACGAGCCGCTGTGTGTTTACAGCCGCTTCACGCGGATGTTCTTGTAGTGGACTTCCGAGCCCGGGTCGTGGGCCTGGAGGGCGAATGTGCCGGCGGAGAGCTTGCGCGTGCCGGCCGCGCCCTCCGGCTCCACGAACTCGAAGAGCACGCGGCCGTCCACGATCACCGCCATTGCCTTGCCCTTCACGATCAGCTCCTGGGTGAACCAGGTGTCGTCGTTGGCCGGCGGCGTGAAGTTCTTGACGACGTTGTAGATGCTGCCGGTGCGCACCGGATCCTTTTGGGAGTTGTTCACCTGCATCTCGTAGCCAGCGGCAGGCCAGCCCTCGGGCTGAAATGCCGTGTGAAAGAAGATGCCGGAGTTCGAGCCGGGCTTCGTCATGACCTCGGCCTTGAAGTGGAAGTCTTTGAACTCGGCCGGATGCTCGGCGTCGGGGCCCACGTAGAAGAGGTGGCTCCGCGGGCCGTGGCAGACGATCTGGCCGTCGGCCACCTTCCAACTCTCGGCGTTTTCATTGGCCTTCCAGCCCGCGAGGCTCTTGCCGTCGAAGAGCGGTTCGAAGCCGGGCTCGTCGGCCCGCCCGATCAGCCCGGTGGCCAGCAGGGCGGCGCCCGCCACGAATCGAACAAACCTGCGATACTTGCCGTACGCCACGTATGCCATGAACAGGCTCCTTGCTTCGCCACGCTTCGCCGAGAAAGACACTCCGATCGCCACTGCGACCGAGACTGCCCAGCAGGATACGCGCCCGGCGGATGCCACGCCAGCGGCCCCGCTCCTCGAGATCGACACCGACGTGTCGCTCGACGGCCTGCCGACGCCTGAATGGCTCGTGGTGACGCCGGACGAGCTTCGCGTCGTGTCCGACGGCCGTGCCATCCGGACGATCACCCGGGCCGACGTCGAGCAGGTGCGCACGACCGCCGGGGTAGGGGGCGGCACGCTCCAGGTGAAGGTCGGCGGCGACTGGACCGATCTCGTGCGGTATTCCAACGCGATGGCCACGCGGTTTCACAAGGTGGCCCGGGCGCTCGAGCGGCCCGAATCGCCGGCGCCGCTCCTCGCCGCCGACGACGTGCTCGATCCGCCCCGCTGCCCGTCGTGCCGCCTGCGGCTGACCACGAAAGATCAGGCCTGCCCGCGGTGCATGCAGAAGGGCCGCATCCTCGAGCGGGTGGGTGAACTGCTCGCCCCCTACACCCGCGGGGCGATCCTGCTCTGCGTGCTCACGTTCATCGGCGTGATCGCGGAGCTTGTGCCGCCCAAGCTCCAGCAATACATGGTCGACAACATCCTCTCCGGCAGTTCGGCTGCGGGGAGCGACGCGGCCACCCTGCCCGATTTCAAGACGGCCCTGCTCGTGGTGGTGCTCGCCTTGGCACTCTCGCGGGTGCTGCTTTCGGTCGTGAGCATGATCAAGGGACGGCTGGCCACGGCGATCGGCACGGGGCTCACGGGCACGCTCCGCGCCGAGATGGTGGCGAAGCTGCAAAACCTCTCGGTGGCCTACTACGACCGTCACCAGGTGGGCTCGATGATCAGCCGCGTGGCCCACGATAGCGAGGTGCTCCACGGGCTCATGCAGCAGCTCACTGGTGGCTTCCTCTTGCAGATCGTGCAGCTCGTGGGCGTGGGGGCGATGCTCGTGTGGATCAATCCGAAGCTCGCGCTTTACACGCTCATCCCGGTGCCGCTCGTGATCCTCGGGTCGTGGGTGTTTTGGCGGCACGTCTACCCGCGGCACTACCGCCTCTGGGATGCGTCGAGCAAGCAGATGTCGGCCTTGAACGGCATGCTTTCGGGCATCCGCGTGGTGAAGGCCTTCGCCCAGGAGCCGCGCGAGAGTGACCGCTTCAAGGCGGCCAGTGACCACCTCGGCAATTGGCGGCTGTGGGTCGAGCAGACGAATGCCACCTACGCGGCCACGATGCAGATCGTGTTCGGCTTGGGCGGCCTGATCGTGTGGTATGTCGGCGGCCGCGACGTGATCGGCGGCCAGATGACGCTCGGGCAGCTGATCGCGTTTCTCGCGTATCTGGCGATGTTTTATGCCCCGCTCGGCGCCCTCTCGAATTTCACGACGTGGCTCACGAGCTTTCTCTCGGGCAGCCAGCGGGTGCTCGAACTCCTCGACACACCGATCACGATCGAGGAGACCGCGACGCCCGTCGAGTGGCGCGACCCGCAGGGCGCGATTCGATTCGACAACGTCACCTTCGGCTACGACCGCAATCAGCCGGTGCTGCAGGACGTATCGTTCGACGTGGCTCCGGGTGAGATGGTCGGCATCGTGGGCCGCTCGGGCTCGGGCAAGACGACGCTCGTGAACCTGCTCGGCCGGTTCTACGACGTGCAGGAAGGGCGGATCGAAATCGACGGCATCGACATTCGCAGCCTCTGCACGAAGCAGCTGCGCGAACGGCTCGGCATCGTGTTTCAGGATTCGTTCTTGTTTCGGGGCACGATCTGGAAAAACCTCGCCTACGGCCGGCCGCAGTCGACGATCGAAGAGGGCCTCACAGCCGCGAAGGCAGCCGGTGCCCACGACTTCATCTGCCGCCAGCCGCTGGCGTATGAAACCCTGCTCGGCGAGCGCGGGGCGGGTCTCTCGGGTGGCGAGAAGCAGCGGCTCTCGATCGGCCGCACGCTTCTCTACGACCCCCGGATCCTCGTGCTCGACGAGGCCACGAGCAACATCGACGCCGAAGCCGAGAAGAGCATCCAGGAAGCACTCTCCGTGCTCGTGAAGGGCCGCACCACGATCGCGATCGCCCACCGGCTCTCCACACTGCGCAACGCCGACCGCATCCTCGCCTTCGACCGCGGCCGGCTCGTGGAGCAGGGCACGCATGCCGAGTTGCTCGCCGCCGACGGCATCTATGCCCGGCTCGTGCGCATCCAGACGCAGGTCTCGAAGCAGCCCACAGTCGACACGCTGCTCGCCCAGGAAGAGCAAAAGCCCGCCGACGACGTGGCTCCGGACAATCCTCGCACCGGCGACATCCGCTGGCTCGACGCGGCCCGCCACACCTTCACGATTGGGCAGCACGGCCGGATCGAGTTGCACGAAGACGGGGCTCCGCTCGCTGCCGGCATCTTCGTGGTGCAGACGTTTCCCGCGAGCCACCCCGACGAATTCCTCTCGGTGCGCGGGTGGGGCGAATCGGGCGACGAGGTCGAGCTCGGGATGCTGCGGCGGCTGGCCGACTGGCCGGCAGAGAGCCAGGGCGTGGTGCGGACGGCGCTCGCCCGCCGGTCGCTCGTGCGCCGCATCGAACGGGTGCACGACGCGAAGCTCGCCCACGGCTACGTCGATTTCGATGTGGAGACCGACGTCGGCCGGCAGGCGTTCACGATCCGCTGGACGGCGAGCCAGGCGGTCGATTTCGGGGCCGACGGCAAGATGCTCGTCGACACCGAGGAAAACCGCTGGGTCGTGCCGCAGGTCGACGCCCTGCCGAAGCCCGACCGCGAGAAGTTTCTGCACTACGTCTACTGGTGAGCCGGGGCGGGCCTTCCAGGGTATGTGGGGCGACCGTCTCGGTCGCCATGGCAAGCGAGACGCTTGCCCCACAAGAGGGCGGGCCTGCGCAGTTCCGCGACAAGGAGTGCCCGCAGAGTGAGCGGGCCGGGCGATCCGCATTCGGCTGCAGTGCCGTGTTCAGCGGCTGCGGCGTGGCTTACGGCAATCTTGCAAGAACTGGCACACGAATTGCCACCTTCCCGACAGCGGTGGGCACCCACAGACGTTCCGACACATCGGTCCCCAGAAGGGTGCCCCACCGGCTTGGGCGAGTACTCCGCAATTGCTCGCCCAAGCCCGGGGCAATCCTTCGGCAAGCGCGGTTTCCCGGCCTGCGGAAGCGGGCCGGGAAACCAGCGTGGGGCAAGCGTCCCGCTTGCCACCGTCACAAAATCGCGAGCGGGTTTCGCCGTTCTTCGAGCGTCCCGCGCGTCACCCCGACGCGGTTGGCCGCTTTGAGCAGCGTCCACACCTCGCGGCCGGTGAGCATGCCGGCCAGCAGGTCGCGGTAGGCCCGCACCACGCGGCCGATTTCGTCGGCCGGCTCATCGAGAAACTCCAAGCGAAACCGCCGCACGCCGCGGGCAAGCAACGCCGGCACCGCCTCGGCCGCACTCTGCGGCACGGCGTTATAGAGCGTGTTGCGGCAGCCCACGTCGGCCGTGAGCGGATGCTCCACGCCGATCCGGTCGCGAAGTTTGACCACGTGGTCGTCGCAGGGGCGGCCGCAGTTGGTCTTGTTGGTGCCCGGCGAGAGCACCGCGCAAAACACGCAGTGCTCCATGTGAAACATCGGCATGCGCTGGTGGATCACGACCTCGAGCCAGGCAGGATCCGTCGCCGCCACGAGGGCGAGCAGTTGCTCGCGGTTCATGTCATACGACGCCGTCACCCGTTCCACTCCCTCGCCCCTGAAAAACTCAGCCGAGAGTTCGTTGGTCACGTTGAAGGAAAAATCGGCCACGACGGGCACGCCGCGGTCGCGAAAAAAGGTGAGCCCCGCGTAGTTGCGCACGAGCACGCCGTCGGGCCCCTGCTTGGCCAGAAGCGCGAAGATGCCGAGCTCGTCGGGCTTCTGGATCCGCGGCGTGGCGGGAAAGAGCCTCGCCCCCGCGGCGCGGGCCAGATCGATCGCCTCGCGATACTGCCGGATGTCGGCGAAGTCGGCGTAGAGGGAGCGTTCGCCAAGGGCGAGCAGGGCTCGGAGCTGGTCGAGCGAACGGACGAGGAACACAAGGCCCGGGTCGGCAAGCGGGACGCTTGCCCCACGCGCATCCAACGGTCCAGGCCCGGAGGGCCGGGTTCGCGCCAGCCGACGGATGTCGGCCAAGGGCAGGTCGGCACGATGCCGAGCCTGCCCGTGAAGTGGGGCGACCGTCCCGGTCGCCAAGGCCGCTTGCGAGACACATAGCCTTGCCACGTGTTCCACAAGCCTATGCCGCAGCTTTCCCAGCACGCTCAGCGGCAGCATCGGCTGGCCCTCGATCTCCGCCGAGAGCCCGCGCAGCTCGAACGGCGTGCCGCCGAGCCGGCCAAGCTGCTCGCGAAGCGTCGCCTCGGTGAGCGGGTGCTTCTTCGCTTCGACGGCCGATTCCTCCGACTCGACGTCGCACGTCAAGCCGCTCCCCAGAGTGGCCCGCACCACGAGCGGCTTCCCGACGGCCGCCCTCACGACGAGATCGACTGGCTGCCGCCGCCTGAGATCCTCGCCGGAAAAGGTCTTCCGCAGCCGGGCCGTGAGTTCCGGATCATCCGTTTTCCACACGGTCTGCCCCGGTGCGAGCCGGCTGAAGTCAAACGCGTCGCGGGCAAACGTCAGCTCCACCCGCCCCGCCGCGACCGGCTCGGTGAGCGATCGCCCCGCCTGAAACACCTCGTACACGCGGCCGCCGAGGGCATCGTCGCTCGTGGCTCCGCAGTCAAACGCCACGCCGTCGCCGCGCTTCACGCGGGCAGCGAGTTCCACCGTCACTCGGCCGCGGCCCACGGCCACGATCCGGCCCAGCCGCACACCCCGCTTCGCGCTCGTGGTCGCCGGCACGAGCATCTTGTGATCGCAGCCCTTCAGCCAGCCTGGAGAGAAGCCTCGCGAAAACGACAGCTCCATCTCTTCGACGTCCTGTGGTGAAAACACCGCAGGCTGGGCAGCCACGGCCGCGTCGATCGCCCGCCGGTAGTGCTGCGTGATGTTGGCGACGTATTCCGGCGTCTTCAGGCGACCCTCGATCTTGAACGACGCCACACCGGCCGCGACCAATTCGGGAACGAGCGCATACGCGGCGAGGTCCTGCGGCGAGAGCAGGTATTTTTGGTTTCCGAGATCGACGTCTTTCCCGTCACAGACGAGGTCGTAGGGCAGGCGACAGGCCTGGGCGCACTGGCCGCGGTTGGCGCTCCGCCCGCCGAGCGACTCGCTCGTGAGGCACTGCCCCGAGTAGGCCACGCAGAGCGCGCCGTGCACGAACACTTCGAGCGGCATCGCCGTCTGCCGCCGGATCGCCACGATCTCATCGATCGAGAGCTCCCGCGCGAGCACCACGCGCTCGCAGCCGAGCTTCTCGGCAAGCGCGATCGTCTCGGCGCTCGTGAGCGTCATCTGCGTCGAGGCGTGCAGCTGCAGATCGGGGGCGATGCGGCGCACGAGCAGCGCCGCCCCCACGTCCTGCACGAGCACGGCATCCACGCCAGCCGTCGCCACGGCCTCGATCACGTGTGCGAAATCGGACAATTCGTCGGAAAACGCCAGTGTGTTGAGCGTGGCATAGCCTTTGAGGCCGCGGAGGTGGAGCATCTCCATCAGCCGGGGCAGGTCGGCGAGCGGGAAGTTGGCCGCGCGGGCTCGAGCGTTAAACCCGCATTCCAAGCCGAAATAGACGGCGTCGGCCCCATTTTCAGTGGCCGCCCGTGCGCAGTCCCAGTCGCCGGCAGGGGCGAGCAGTTCGGGCGCGGCGGTCGGGGGACGGGGCGGCAAGGTATTCCGAATGTACCGGCTGCTTGAGATACCCTCCACGACCGGGTAAGACCACGGCTCACCCGGACGGATTGAACCGGGTTTTTTCGGGCGTCAGGGATGGCCGCCACGACAGTCTTCTTCTGGAGCAGACCATGAATCTCGTCGATCTCGTCAAGGACCAACTCACGGGCCAAGTGCTCGGCAGCCTCGGCTCGCTGATCGGTGCCGATGAATCGCAAACCCGTTCGGCCACGTCGGCCGCCGTGCCGGCACTTCTCGGCGGCCTCGCCAAGCTCGCGTCGAGCCAGGGCGGCGCCTCGCAGATCGCCTCGGCCATGGGCGGCCTCGACCTGGGCGCTCTCGGCAACCTCGCCGGGATGCTTGGCGGCTCGAACGCCTCGCGCATGGCCGACCAGGGCGGCAGCCTCCTGGGCTCGCTGTTCGGCGCGAGTGCCACGGGCAAGATGGTGGAGACGCTCGCAGGCTTCCTCGGCATGAAGCCGGGCATCGCCCGTAGCCTGCTCGCCTACCTCGCCCCGATCGTGCTCGGGATGGTGGCCAAGCAGTTCACCGGCGGCCGCGCCGACGCGGCCGGCCTCCAGCGGCTGTTCGCCGATCAGTCGTCGAACATTCGCAATGCTCTGCCTGCCGGCCTGTCGCTCGGCGACTTCGGCGCGGTGTCGGGCGGCGGCAAGCCCACGCCGGCCTCGAGCCACCGTGGCCACGAAGAGCCAGCCCGGTCGGGCTTCCCGGCATGGCTGCCGCTCGTGTTGCTGCCGCTTCTGGCCCTCGGCGCGTGGTGGCTCATGAACCGCGACAAGATGGCCAAGGAAGACGGCGGCGTGATGATCGAGGAGGTCCGCAAGGAAGGCCCGATCACGATCGACCGCACGGAAGTCATCGAGCGCGAGGGCAAGAAGCTGATCGACACGGTGTCGGAAACGATCTCGATCGATCCGAAGTTCGTGGAAGCGGCCCGGCTGGCGGTGAACTCCACCGACCTGTTCGGTGGCCTGTCGAAGATCCTCGGCGGCGTGACGGACGTCGACACGGCTCGGGCCGCGATCCCGGAGCTCGAGAAGCTCGGGCCCGTGCTCAGCGGCGTGCAGAGCGAGGCGGCGAAGCTCGAGGGTGAGAACAAGACGGCGTTCGCCGAGTTTGTCTCGAAGAACGTGGGCCTTCTCCAGAAGGTGATCGACACGGCGATGGCGATCCCGGGCGTGAAGGACCTGCTCGGCCCGGTCGTCGGCCCGATGCTCGAGACGATCAAGAAGCTCGGGGCCTAAGCGGCCCGCTTTGATCAACGCAACGAACGGGGCCGGCGCAAGCCGGCCCCGTTTTTTTGTGCCCACCGTGGGGCAAGCGTCTCGCTTGCCATTCGGCCTCATGTGGGGCAAGCGTCTCGCTTGCCATTCGGCGTCATGTGGGGCAAGCGTCTCGCTTGCCATTCGGCGACCGGGACGGTCGCCCCACATCACTCGTCGTCGCGAAGTTTCTTCACGCGACGGCTCGGCATCCTGCCGACCGTCGCTTGGCAGGCCTCCGCCTGCTGGTGGTCACCCGGCCCTCCGGGCCTCATACCACCCGGCGGTCCTCTGTCACTCGTCGTCGCGAAGTTTGGCGAGCACGGTGTAGTCCTCGAGCGTGGTCGTGTCGCCCACGGTCTCGCGGCCGGCGGCGATGTCGCGGAGGAGCCGCCGCATGATCTTGCCGCTCCGCGTCTTCGGCAGGGCCGCTGAGAAGTGGATGTCGTCGGGGGCTGCGAGGGCCCCGATCTGGTGCCGCACGTGCTTGCGGAGGGCGTCTTTGAGGGCGTCGTTCGGCTCGCCGGACTTCAGCGTCACGAACACGGCCACGGCCTCCCCCTTCACGTCGTGCGGCCGGCCCACCGCCGCGGCCTCGGCCACCGCCGGATGGCTCACGAGGGCGCTTTCGATCTCGATCGTGGAGAGCCGGTGGCCGGCCACGTTCAAGACGTCGTCGATCCGCCCCATGATCCAGTAGTAGCCGTCCTTGTCCTGGCGGGCATTGTCACCGGCGAGATACTTGCCCGGCACCCGCGACCAGTAGGTCTCCTGGAAGCGCTCGTCGTCGCCCCAGATGCCGCGGAGCATGCCCGGCCAGGGCTTCGTCATCACGAGCCAGCCGCCTTCGCCGGGTTCGACGGCATCGCCGGCGGCGTCCACGATCTCGGGGCAGACGCCCGGCAGCGGCAGCGTGCAGCTGCCCGGCTTCGTGGGCGTGCAGCCCGGCAGCGGGCTCATCATGATCCCGCCCGTCTCCGTCTGCCACCACGTGTCGACGATCGGGCACTTCTTGCCGCCGATCACTTCGTGATACCAGATCCACGCTTCGGGATTGATGCCCTCTCCCACGGTGCCGAGGAGCCGCAGGCTCGAGAGGTCGCGGCCCTCGATGTGCTGCATGCCCCACTTCATGAACGAGCGGATCGCGGTGGGCGCGGTGTAGAAGATCGTCGGCTTTTCCTGCTCGATGATCTCCCAGAAGCGGCCTTCGTGCGGGGCGTTCGGGGCTCCCTCGTAGATCAGGATGCTCGCGCCGGCAGCGAGCGGGCCGTAGGTCACGTAGCTGTGGCCGGTGATCCAGCCGCAGTCGGCGGTGCACCAGAAGAGATCATTGTCGCGCAGGTCAAACACCCACTCGGCCGTGGTCTTGGCCCAGAGCAGGTAGCCGGCCGTCGTGTGCTTGATGCCCTTGGGCTTTCCGGTGGAGCCGCTCGTGTAGAGGATGAAGAGCGGGGCTTCGGAGTCCATCGGCGTCGGGGGCTTGTCGGCGGGCATCCCGGCGACGAGGTCGTGCCACCAGACGTCACGGCCGGGCACCATCTCGCAGGGCTGCCCCGTGCGCTTGAGCACGATCACGTGCTTTACGGTCGTGGGCGGATGCGACGCCGAGGCCAGGGCCGCATCGACATTTTTCTTGAGCGGTAGTTGGGCTCCGCGGCGCCAGCCGCCGTCGGCGGTGATCACGGCCACGGCCTTGGCGTCGTGGTTGCGGTCGGCGATCGCCTCGCTGGAAAACCCGCCAAAGATCACGGAATGCACGGCGCCAATTCGGGCGCAGCCCAGCATCGCGATCACGAGCTCGGGCGTCATCGGCATGTAGATCGAGACGACGTCCCCCTGCTTCACCCCAAGCTTCTCGAGCCCGCCGGCAAACTTGCAGACTTCCGCGTGGAGCTGCTTGTAGGTGTATTCGCGCCGCTCGCCCACAGGCTCGCCCACCCACACCATCGCGGTCTTTTCGCCTTTGCCGGCGGCGATGTGCTGGTCGAGGCAGGCGGCCGAGGCGTTCGTGTGGCCGCCGACAAACCACTGGGCCACGGGCGGCTCCCAGTGGAGCACCTTCGAATAGGGCTTCATCCAGGGCAGGGCCTGGGCGCGGGAGTGCCAGAAGCCTTCGAGGTCGGCAGCGGCCTCGTCGTAGAGTTTCTTATAGTCGGCAAGCGAGCCGATCCGGGCCTGCTTGGAAAACTCCGCCGGCGGCGGAAACACGCGGTCTTCCTGCATCACGCTAGCCACGCGGCCGGCTGCCTTTTCTGGCGCTGCCATGAATCTTGTTCCCCGTCGGTCCCTGCGGAAAGTGCTGAAACGCCATGAGCGTTGCGAAAATCAGACCATTCCCCGAGTCGATCAGCAAGCCCCATGTGGGGCGACCGTCCCGGTCGCCATGCGTCCTTGTGGGGCGACCGTCCCGGTCGCCATGCTGGCGTCATTGTGGGGCGACCGTCCCGGTCGCCAATTGCCATCACGCAAACGGGCTCGAGTCCACGCCGTCGCCGAAGCCGATGCCGAGGGCGCGCGCGGCCTGCACGGCCGAGTGCCGCGGGTCGATCGTGGCTGGCGTGCTGATCGCCTGTGAGATCGCCACGCTCGTGATATCGGGCGGGCGGTAGCACACCATCTGCCCAAACCGCCCTTCGTGCACGAGCCGCACGGCATGAGCCCCAAACTGCGTGGCGAGCACCCGGTCAAAGGCCGTCGGCGTGCCACCGCGCTGCAGGTGGCCGAGCACGAGGGCCCGCACCTCGCGCTTCAGCCGGCCGGCCACTTCGGCTGCCACGATCTCACCGATGCCGCCGAGCTTCACCTGCCGCCGCTCGGTGCTCGCCGTGCCGCCGCCGTCATGCACGAGGCCGCCGTCTGGCAGCCGGGCCCCTTCAGCCACCACGATGAGCGTGAAGCGTTTGCCTTCGCGCTCGCGTTCGAGCACCTTCTGGCAGATGCCGTCAAACGTCCAGGGAATTTCGGGGATCAGAATCACGTCGCCGCCGCCGGCGATGCCCGCGTGGAGGGCGATCCAGCCGGCGTGGCGGCCCATCACCTCGAGCACCATGATCCGCTCATGGCTGGCCGCGGTGGTATGAAGCCGGTCGAGGGCGTCGGTGGCGCAGGCCACGGCCGAGTCAAACCCAAACGTAAACGCCGTGCAGCCGAGGTCGTTGTCGATCGTCTTGGGCACGCCGACGACTGGGATGCCGTGTTCATACAGCTGCTGGGCGATCGCGAGCGAGCCGTCGCCACCGATGCAGATGAGCCCCGAGATCCCGAGTTGCCGCACCGTCTCGCCGGCAGCGGCGAGCAGCTGAGGATCGATCTGCACGCGGGCCCCTTCGCCCACGAGTGCCGAGAACCGTCCCTTGTTCGTCGAGCCGAGGATCGTGCCGCCCTGGAGCAGGATGTTGGCCGTGTTGGCGAGATCCAGCGGCATGTAGGCCACCGGGTCCACGAGCCCCTCGTAGCCCTTGAGAAACCCCACGCAGTCGTAGCCGAGCCGCACCGCGCTCTTCACGGCCGCCCGGATCACGGCATTGAGCCCGGGGCAATCGCCACCGCCGGTGAGAATGCCAATCGTGGGCTTGGAGGGGGGCATGCCAGCCTACGTGCGGCTCAGTGGATCACGGATCACGAGGTCTGGGATTTTCACAAAGTTGCCGTCGTGGGTCCACAGGTCCGCCCAGCGAACTTTCGCTCCCACTATCAACCCGCCTTCACTTTCACCAACCCATACCCTCCACGACGCGGCTTCGACACGCTGATCTGCACGTCGCACCCGAGGGTGTTGAGAAATCGGAAGAGTCGGTCGCTGGAAAAGCCGTCGAGCCGTCCCCTCAAGAGCGCCGACACCTTGGGCTGCCCGATCCCAAGGAGCTTGCCGGTCGCCGACTGCGTAAGTCGCCGGCCACGGACGATCTCGAGAATTCGTGCGGCAAGTTTGGCCTTCGCGAGATACTGATCTGCGTTCCGGATCCCGAGATCAGCAAACACATTACCACTACTTCGACGGATTCGTTCCGATGCCATTCTCAATCTTCCCCGTAGAGTGCGCAATAGGCTGCTGCTGCAGCCGCGAGCCTGCGACGGATCACTTCGATATCCCGCCGAGGGGTCGCAGCGCCTTTCTTGGATTTCTTCTGGAAGGCGTGTAGCACGAATACGGCCTTGTCAAAGGCTACGGTGTACACAACTCGAAATGCGTTTCCACGATAGGGTACGACGATCTCCAGGATGCTCGCTCCTCCGAACCCCTTGAGAGTCTTAACAATCACACCCCGCACGCCGAGTTGTGCCAGGTACAAGGCGTACCCGCACTCCCGCCGTACGGGGCCCGGAAATCCGGTCATGTCTTCCTTTGAGGTGCCGAGCCATTCGAGCGGCTTCGGCCGCCTTTCGCCATCGGCAAACTCCGCCACCAGATTATTCCCTTTTTGGAATAGATGGTCAACTCCGGCAAGCCGGAACTCAAATACTGAACATTTTTACACTACTTGTCAAGGCCGTCACGGCGTTGCGGCCTCAGGCCCTCGCGGTCGACCACGTCCACTCCGGCGGCAGCCCCCCGGCGACGGTCACTCAGCAGCCACGATCTCGCCAACGCCGCCGGTGAGAATCCCGATCGTGGGTTTGGTGGAAGGCATGACGTTCTCAATCGCCGATGATTTCGCTCAGGCCTTCAATGACCTTCGCGAGTTCCTCCGGCGCGACCCGCCCGAGGCTCTTTCCCACCCGCTCCACGGCCAATGTGCGGATTTGGCTGATTTTCACCCACGATCGTTTGGGCAGATGCTTTCCCTGGAGCTCCAGCGTCAGTGGAAAGCCCGCTTTCTGCGGCTGGCTCGTGAGGGCCATCGCGATGACCGTTCCGGAACGGTCGTTGAACACGTCCTGGCTGAGCACCAACACTGGCCGGAGCCCCGCCTGCTCACGACCGCGCACGGGGTTCAGGTCCGCCCAGCGAACCTCCCCTCTCAGTATGCGGGCCATGTTGAGAGATCCTCCGTCATCCCCTCCTCGGCCAGCGCCTTCTCGAAGCCGCGATCGAGTTTGGAGCACTCGCGAGCCAGACGGCTCCGCTCCATCCGCTCGAGCTTTTCCTCAACGGCGATCTGGATCGCCTGGCTTCGGCTGGGAAAGACGGCGTTCTTCACCAATTGATCCAACCGCCCGAGCGTGGTCTCCTCGAGCGACACGGCGACTTTCGCGCGACTCATGGCCTGCCTCCTGGTATGATGTTATGTCATACTGCCTGCGGCGTCAAAGGCACGCGGCGGCTCTTCTGGCTGCCTCGAGGGGTTTGCAAAAGGCCGGCTGGAGGCGTTGCAAAAAGTCGGTTCTAATCATTGCATGTCCACGACTGCGTACCGACGCCGGATCGTCGAGCAGGAGCTGCGGTCGCGGCTTGAATCCGCCGGAGCGGTGGTGATCGAGGGCCCCAAGGCATGCGGCAAGACGGCTACGGCCGAGACCATGGCGGCCAGCGAGGTGCGGCTCGACATCGATGAGCAGGCCCGAAGGGCCGCTGAAATCGAGCCTGCGCTCCTGCTCGACGGTGCCACGCCGCGACTCATCGACGAATGGCAGGTGGTGCCGGCGATCTGGAATCACGTGCGGCGGGCCGTCGACGCCCGCCGGAAGCCGGGGCAGTTCATCCTGACAGGGTCCGCCATGCCGGCAGACGACGTCACGAGACACACCGGCGCAGGCCGGCTCGCCCGCGTGCGGATGCGGCCCATGACGCTGTTCGAGTCAGGCGTCGCCACGGGCTCCATTTCGCTCGCCGCTGTTCTTGACGGAGCCATGCCTCGGGCGGCCGACCCCGGCCTGACGATCATCCAGATCGCCGAACTGGTCGCCCTGGGAGGCTGGCCTGCAAACCTAGGCAAATCGCCCGCGGCGACGCTGGCAGCGGTCCGAGACTATGTCGAAGAGATTCGCCGCACCGACATCTCCCGCGTGGACGGCGTACGCCGCGATCCAGTGCGGATCGGCCGTTTGCTCCGTTCGCTCGCCCGGAATGAATCGACCTATGCGAGCGCGGCGACACTGGCTGCCGATGCGGGTTCCGACGACACGGGCCTTCATGACGAGACGGTGCGCGACTATCTCGATGCGCTCGAAAGACTGATGGTCGTCGAGAACCAGCCGGCCTGGGCGCCGCATCTGCGGTCACGATCTCGGCTGCGTTCGGGCCCGAAGCGTCGGTTCGTCGATCCCTCGCTCGCCGTAGCCTGCCTGAGGGCGACACCGGACCGAATTCTGACCGACATGGAATGGTTTTGCTTTCTCTTCGAGTCGCTCGTGGTGCGCGACCTGCGCGTGTTCGCACAGGCGGCGGATGCCGAAGTCTTCCAATACCGCGACAACACAGGCCTGGAGGTCGATGCAATCGTGGAATGCCACGACGGCCGCTGGGCGGCGTTCGAGGTGAAGCTGGGCCAATCGCAGATCGACGAAGCAGCTGCCGCCCTCCGCACGTTCGCCGGCCGCATCGACACGAAAAAATGTGGGGATCCCGCCGCGCTAGTGGTGATCACGGGCAATGGCTACGGCTATGTCCGTCCAGACGGTGTGGCCGTGATTCCGATCGGCACCCTGGGACCATGAGCTGCCGGCCGCGGGCCGGCAGTGCGTTTCTTGGCCGCGATAAAGAGGTCGTTCGGCAGATCGATCGCCAGCTTCATCCGGGCAAGCACGTTCACCGACGGTTAGGCCGCGGCCACGAGACCTCGCGGGAAGGCGAGCCACGCGCCGCTGCCAGTAATCAGTTTCTGCGTGACCACGGCGGCTCGATAGCCGAAGAAGAGCGGCCGCACATCGGCTCCGCCCGCCTCCTTCGCGATCACAGGCCGCACGCGATCCACCACCCGCAGGAATCCGCGGACCTCCGATTCGGAGATGTTCGTCTTCACCTCGCACAGCACGACGACCAACCGGCCATTGATCGTGCCCCGGAGAACCGCATCGAACTCGCGTAACTTGCCTTCCACCTCGATCGACTCGCTGCCGCATGACTCCATCACGAACCCAAAGCGTTCGGCGAGCACCTCGGGGATCCGCTCGCTCGCGTAGGCCTCGAGGTTGCCGCCGGCCGTCGCCGCCAGCCCCCCGACCTGCTTCGCGAGATCCTTGATCGCATATTCCGTGCGCTTTTGGGCCTCTGCCAGCTCGTGCTGGGACTCTGCCAACTCCTCGACCCGCTTCTCCGTCCGCTGCTGGGATTTCGCGAGTTGCTCGACCACGCCCCTGAGTTCCGTAAAGTCGTGCCGCGTGACAAGCTGGTCGTGCATTTCCACGTGCAGGTTGGCGATGAGCTCCGCCTGGTCAGGCGTGAACGACGGCTGGAGACGGTTGCGAATTTCCGTGAGGCTGACCATTGGCGAATGCTCTCCCTGCGGATCCTCGATACCCAAATATCCACTTCCGGCAGCAGCCGAGCAAGCCGACGGCGGCGATCTGCCCGACGCGTGCTGTGATGGCGATCAGGCCCGCGCCCACACGGCATCAAGCCAATCGAGCAGCGTGGGGAAGGGTTGGATACCAAGTTCTGCGCGGCGTTCGGGAGCTTTCGCGGCCAGAGGATCGGGCACGATCGCGGCAACGCGAATCCCAGCGTTGATTCCCGCCTCCCAGTCCACCGGCGAATCGCCCACCATCCAGGCCTGCTCGCGCGGGATGCCATGCGCGGCGAGCATCTCATCGATAAATCGCGGCGAAGGCTTGCGATACACGGGCTCGACATCCGGCAGTTCCGGCGCCACGCAGACCGACGCGAACAGGTCGGCTCCGAGGGCAAGCAACTCGACCATGCGGGCGTTGACGGCCTCGACCTCGTCCATCCCAAACAGCCCTCGTGACACCCCTGACTGATTCGTGAACAAAAAAAGTTTGACGGCGGCAGACCGGAGCCGCGCAAGGGCTTCGCGAGTTCCTGGGCGCACGACGACGTGCCGGGGATCGCACAGATATGGCACGTGCTCGATGAGTGTGCCGTCCCGATCAAGAAATACCGCCGCGATGGTGTTTTTTACGGACATGCTCAGTTCAGACTGTTGATTCGAGAGCCTCCAAATCATAATGCAGGGCATGGTAGACGCCCTGGAATCGAAACGGGCCATGGAAACCCAGCACCGCGAGAGTGCGGAGGTGATGGCAGCCTTGGCTGCCCACCATGATTGCTTGCTGGCCATTGCCGACCGCCTCACGGCCTGTCTGCGAGGCGGCGGCACCCTGTATCTGTGCGGCAACGGCGGGAGTGCCGCCGACGCCCAGCACGTGGCCGCGGAGTTCGTGGGGCGGTTTCTCCGCGAACGGCGGCCCCTGCCGGCGATCGCCCTGACGTGCAATACGTCGGTGCTCACGGCGATCGGAAACGACTACGACTTCTCGGAGGTCTTTTCACGGCAGGTGCGAGCCCATGTGACCGCCCGCGACTGCGTGATCGGGATCAGCACGAGCGGCCACTCGGCCAACGTCCTGAAGGCCCTCGCCGCGGCCCGCGAACTCGGGGCCACGACGATCGGGTTTACGGGCAATGCAGGCCATGAGCTGGCAGCCCTGTGTGACGAGTTCCTCATGGCCCCGTCGGCAAGCACGCCCCGGATACAGGAGGCCCATTTGCTGGCGTGGCATCTGGTTTGCGATCGGGTAGAACGCGGGTTGTTCGCCAATGAACTCCGCCCGCCCTCGCGATGACTCTACCTATCAGACGAAGCCACCATTTATGTGCCGCTCATACCAAAGCTTCGCGCGAATGTACAAATAGACGACCCTTCGCAGCTCTTGCTTCAGATGCGAATAAAACCAGGCTTTCCACACAACACTCGGTGGTACGCCATACCCCTCGGAATTCAGTTTCTCTATGTACCGCATGAAGTGCTTTGCGATCTTTTTTGAATGAACGAACGTGGCCGATTTTGGGGAGATCCTGAAGCCGCATAGAGGCGTTGGGTCGTAATAGAAGTCGCCGCAATCGAGCAGTCGGCGCCAAAGCGTCAATTCTCCGGCTCCGATGATGCTGAGATCCCAGAAGTTCTTCGACGATACATCTCGCCGCCTAAACATGCAAGCGTTCGGCTCGCCTATGATGTTCGTGCCTGAGGCAAGGCACTTGAGGAACATTTTTCGTCCGTTCATCTTGAAAGGCGTCTTGCTGATGCAGACGTCAAACATTTTGTGTGATTCATGATCAATGATGCGGCGCGCATGAGCAACGAGGCTCACCGAAGGTTCCTGCTCTAGGATTTCGACGGATCGCTCTATTGACTCTGGCATGAGAACGTCGTCCGCCATGACAATCTTCACGTATGTGCCACGAGCCATTTCCAACAATTGATTGAAGCAGGCAGCGTGTTTGAGATTTTTTTCATTCAACACGAGCACGTCGTTTTCGGACAGCATGCTTCGCAGGATTTGCGGCGTACTGTCGGTAGATGCATCGTCGATGACAATCAGCTCGATGTTCGGATAGGTTTGGTTCTTTATTGAGGCGATGCATTCGCCGATATACCGCTCCTCGTTGAACGATGACACCAGCACTGAGACAAGTGGAGCCCCGCGGATCGTTTCCATAGGCTGATCCTTATAGATTACAGGTGAACCGAAGACGAGCCCCGAGGCGAAAGAGCCGTATGACCATCGAAGAGAAGCCCCTCCGAGCACGATGCACGATTTGCTCAGGCGATGCGCGAATCCTGCTACAGCTCCCAGATACCGATGTGATGGCATGCGCGAAGTGCGGGCATCAGTTCTCGATCAACCTTCAGGATTCGAAAGCGTATCGACGCGAATATTTCGAGGAGGAGCATGCCAACTGGTTCCTGCATCCTGACGTGGCCCTCTTCGCACGCATCAAAGATCTTGTCCTCGGATATTCCACACAAGGTCGGCAGTCTCGCATCATCGACGTCGGGTGCGGTCCTGGCGCATTTCTGGATTTTCTTCATTCAGAGGGGTTTACAGATCTTCACGGCCTGGATGTATTCGCTTCTGACTCCGGGCACTTTCGACGGATCGTAGGCGAGTTCGAATCGACGCCACTTTCTGAAACATTTGACGTGGTCGTGAGCATGATGAACATCGAACACGTGCCGGATCCGAATCGATACATCGGCAAAATGGCCGACATCCTCTCCGGCGGAGGTGTCGCGATCATCAACACGATCGACTCCCATAGCTTGATTTATCGACTCGCGAGAGCGTTGCATCGTGTCGGCGTGTCATTCCCAGCACGACGGCTGTATGAAAAGCATCATTTGAATCACTTCACGTGGCAATCTCTCGACACCCTGATGGCTCGGCACGGGTTTGCGTGCCGCCAGGCTTTCGGTAAAAACTATCCGATGAACGCCCTGGATCTCCCGAGAGGGCCGGGCAGGCCCTTTGTTCTTTCGGCCATCGCGGCGATCAATGGTGCGTCGGAGGTCATCGGATCGCAGATCTCCCAGACCAAGGCCTACCTTCGCAACGATCAAGCCTGAAAGACCATGCCCGCGATACGATCACCAATCGCAAGCGATGCGGTCGCAGCGGGAGATGGTGCGTTGACGACGTGAAGAATCCGGTCGCCGCGGACAAACTCGAAGTCATCCACGAGCCGGCCATCTGGCCGCATAGCCTGGGCCCGGACACCCGCGCCTCCGGGAACAATATCGTCAGGGCGTACCTCGGGCACCAGCCGCTGCAGCGAGCGGCAAAACTCACCACGGCTCCACGAGCGGTAGACCTCATAGGCGCACATCCGCGGATGGCGTGCCAGAAACCGCCACAGTCCTGGAAACGACAGCGAGCCCCAGAGGTCTCTCGCGTTGACGCTCCTCCGCGAGTAGCCCTCGCGGGCCCACGCCAACACGGCGTTCGGCCCGGCTTCGACGCCGCCGTGGATCATGCGCGTGAAGTGCACGCCCAAGAACGGAAACGCGGGATCGGGAACCGGGTAGACGAGGTTGCGCACAAGCCGCGTCGCTTCCGGGCGCAGATGGAAGTATTCACCGCGAAACGGCACGATCCGCGCTGTGGGCTGAAGACCGGACAGGCGGACAAGACGATCTGAATACAGACCACCGCAGGTGACGACGTATGAGGCGGTGAAATCGCCGGCTGTCGTGAGCACCCGCCATTCCCCGCCCTCGCGTCGGAACGCGATCACTCTGGCGTTCACGACGATCCGACCGCCGAGTCGCGTCACCTCGCGGGCGAGTGCGTCAGCGACGGCGCGGTAGTCCACGATCCCTTCCTCGGGCACGTGGATCGCTGCCACGCCGGCGGCATGCGGCTCGATCTCGCGGATCGCCTCCGGCGTGTCGAGCCGTCTCAGGCCCTGCAGGCCGTTTGCATTGCCGCGCTCCCAGAGAACATCGAGTTGGCAGCGTTCGCGGTCGTTCGTGGCCACGACGATCTTGCCGCAAATCTCGTGGGGAATCGCGTGCTCACGGCAAAATTCGACCATCTGCCGCAGGCCGCGCACGCTCAGCACCGCCTTCTCGGAACCGGGCTTGTAGAACAGCCCAGCGTGCAAGACTCCGCTGTTGTGAGTCGACTGCTGGCAGGCGACGCGAGTGTCTTTCTCGAGCAGTGTCACATTGCTGCAGCCCCGCTGCAAAAGCCGCCATACCGTCGCGAGGCCCACGAGCCCGCCACCGATAATACAGATGCCGTGGCTCAATGCGATGATCCTCGCCTGAATGGCCCTTCGGTTCGCCGAGGGCGTTTATGAACTATTCGTTGTCGCGATCGGCTTCAGTCACCGAGGATTCTTCGCTTTAGACGCACCTTGGACAACTCTTGGACATTGGCCCGCTGGACAGCACCGAATCTCCTCTCCACAAGTTCCAGGTAGGGTTCGTTGGTAAAATATTTCTGCCATGCCGCGTCCCGAAACCGCAGGACATCGGCCGCTGTTAGGTACTTCGTGGGCAAGGGATCACAGTCGTACGACAGAAACGCATACCCGGAATACGTGTCGGGGAGTTTCCACCCGTTTGCCTTGGCCTCGTAGTACAAGGGGCTACCTGGAAGCGCATGGCACGGATAGAAGTTCGCAAACTCGGTGCATAACTCCAGCGCCAAGTCCAAGGTTTGCTGCATCGTATCGAATGTGTCGTCGGGAAATCCGAAGATGTAATTCGCCCCCACGTTGATGTCGGCGTCACGTATGGAGGCAACTACGTCGCGGATATCGACATCCTCGAACGAACCCTTGGAAACCTCCCGACGAATGTGCTGATTCGCAGCCTCCACGCCGATCCCAAGCCACCGCACACCTGCGGCACGAAACAGTTCGAGATAGCGTTTTCGCACGGTATCGACACGGGCGTAGGACCACGTTCGAATGTTGATTTGTCGTTCGACGATGCCCTGGAGTAGCGGCTCGAAGTACCGCTTGTCGAGGAAGAACATCTCGTCTGAAATTCGGAGCGTTTCGACGCCCATGCCAGCCAGTTTCTCGATCTCTCCGAGAACGAAGGCCGGGGACCAAAATCTCATATTCGGGGAGGCCGAAGCCGCTATCCCCACCGCGTTGTCGATTCGATTCACGATGTTGATCATGCAGAAGTCGCATTTGAATCGGCAACCAAGCGACGTGTAGATGGCCGCGAAGGGCGTGGCTTTGGCGTGGTCATACTCGGCGTGCCAGAAGTGGGCTCGATAGAGGTCCAGAGGCTTGCCACGGGAGGGAAGTAAGTCCCACGCGTATCCGGGCAGATCGGCGTCCATCCGCTCGGTCGGCACAACCCGTTCAGGGGGATTGAGCATGGGAGCGCCCCCGTCCTTGTGTCCGATTCCCTTAACCGTATTCAGGTCGGTGACGAGATCTGTGCGGAGCAGATTGTGCAGCGCGTAGACACCCTCGTTCAGCAGGACGACGTCCACGAACGGCAACGACAACACTTCCAGAGGCAAGGCGCTCGTATGGGAGCCGACGAAGCAGGTCTGGATGTCTGGGTGGGAAGCCTTCAGCAGTTCGCAGCACGCCAGGTTGCCGGGCATGTTGGCCGTTCCCGAGTTCGGATTCTGGCCGTAGACCACGAAGCACGCGAGCCGCGGCTTTATGTCGCCGATCCTTGCGACGGCCTGCTCGCATGACAGGCCCTCCGCCGTCGCATCTAGAATCGCCACGCCGAAACCCTTGCTACGACAGCTCTGGGCAAGCAAAAGGCTCCACGTAGGAGGCTCGATCGCCGAATAGGATGCAGCGAGGCCCTGATACGACTGGGTCGCAGAGTCTGCGTTGATGAACAGAACGTCCAACGGTCGATTCATGTGCTACCGCCGTAAAGATTGCCGCTACCCGTTCACAGAGCGTCGGGAGAGAGTTCTGTAAAGTCACGATACCATATCCCCCGAGCACCAACCCAGGGTGTACCGATACCTACAAAAGGCACGAATGATTGTTCCGCGGCCTCGAGGTCTGTGATCGAGTCCCCAAAAAATACCGTTTCCTCGCGATCCATCGACTGCCTGCCCACAAGATCTCGGACGAGGTCGGCCTTGGGAGTAGGCGACCCCAGAATCTCAGCAAAAGTTCCCCCCCACGTTCGGACTCGAATCAGTTCGCGGAGCTCGTCCTGGGGCGTGCCGGACACGACGTAGGCGAACTGCCCGGGCGAAAGCTTGGCGAGAAATTGAGCCACACCGGGAATCTCAGGCGCAGCCAGCACTCGAGCATACACCCACTGCGAATACCTGTTGCACAGCGTCGCAAGAGTATCGTCGGGCAAGTGTGCGCCGAGAATCCGTTCATAGATGTAGCGGAACTTGACGAAACGGGAGACGCCCCCGTGCATCGAAACGTAGTCGTGAACGGATCGTACATCGTTGGGCGACAGTCCCGGCAAAACGGCGATGAATCCTGCGGCCTTGATTTCAGCCGAGTCGATAAGCACCCCGTCAAAGTCGAAGAGGAAGTGACGAATCATCGCTGCTTGCAACGCCGTAAAGCATCACGAACGGCTGCCTCGATGCGATCAGGCCCGGGTGTCGGATTGTCCAAGTGCGGTGCGAAGCCGGCGGTGGTATCAGCGAGGCCGATTGCCTCGACCGCGCTGCCGGTGGCCGCCATCAACCGGTACGCGATCGACTCCGACGCACCGCAGTAGCAGAAATCCGAATCAATGACGATCGTGATCCGACTCGCCCGAACGGCATCGATTAAGCCGGCCGGAAATTGCAAGGGCTTCAAATCCACGAGGTGGAACACGTTGCAAGTGACCCCGTCTCTTTCAAGGGATTTCGCCGCATCGACCGCCGAAAGTCGGCTCGCCGAAATCGCCACTAGCGTCACCTGAGCGTCCGGGCGCGTTACGTTGGGCATCTCGGCGGTGAGGCCGAAACTCCTGCGGTGCTCGCTAAAATAGACGGGTTCGTTACCCCGGAGGTAGACCTCCCAGGCCGTTCGCCACTCCCCGGGGGTCATCGGAGCGACGACCCGAATGCCTGGCATGTGCAACGGCATGAAGTGGTGGCAACCCGAGGCGACCGGACCGATGCCTCCCTCCATCGCGATGGACCGCACGGCGAGCGGGCACGGCACGTTCCACATCGCCAAGGATTTCGCCGCGTAGTTTAGAATCGGGGCGGCGTTGTACCACATGAACCCCTGGTAGCGGATCACGAACATGGGGCGCATTCCTGCGACCAGCGCGGCCCCGACCGCGATGCCCGCGCCCGCCACATCCGCCATCGACAACTCAATGATCCCATCCTCCTCGGTGAGCTCGGGAACTGTTCCCCCGATCCAGCCGACGGCGGTAACGCACTGGCCGAACAGCAATCCCCGGCGGGACAGCAGATGCTCTCGGGTGCATTCACGGATGACGTCGGCCGTAGTCATTGCCAAAACACTCCGGCTTCCTCGCGGGCACGGGCCTCAATGTCGGCCGCGGCAGCCCTCAGCCCGAGAACCGCGAGTCTTTCCTTGAACAGTTCGAAGCGATTCCATTCCGGTGGCCCGTCCGTGCCGGCGCCGGCATGCCAGAGGTGCCGACACGTCCGGATGTTTATCAGGAACGGCAGGCGGTCCATCGCGCGACGCGCGTGAAACGCGATCAGCCACGGGTCATCCGCGATATCGATCGCCCCAAGCCCGAAGGATCGGGCCACGTCGGCCATATGCCAGGTGCGCCGCGTCGCCGTGCGGGTGAGGATCGATAGGTCGTTGTCTTCGACGATCGCCAGCAGTGGCACCTTTTTCGAAGCAGCGAAACCGAGTGCGCCCAAGACGTAGTCCTCCTCGGCCGAAGCGTCTCCGGTCACGGTCAGCGTCGGAGCTTTGCTGGCCAGCGCATAGCCGACCGCGATCGGCACCTGATCTCCCATGAGACCGCTATGACCGAACATTCCATGTTCGGGGCAGTGAATGGACGCCGAGCCTCCCATCCCGCGGGCACACCCGCTTTCGCGATGCAACAACTCGTCCGCAAGTTGCTGCGGGTCGCCGCCAAAGGAGAGAAAGTACGAATGAGCACGGTGTTGGGCGAAAATCCGCGGCTTGCCAATGACTGCCGCCAAGACAGCCGGAATGTGCTCCTGGCCCACCGAGAGATAGATCGGCGCACGGATGCGCTTAGCATTGGCCGCGTCCGCGCACTGAAACTCGAAATATCGATTGAAGCACGTCTGCTCAAAAATCGCCAACGCTTCTCGATCGGTCAATGCGCCGAGCGCGTCATCCGTCCAGCCGAACCCGGCACTTCTTTTCTCGAAATGCTCCGCAAAGCTCGTCATAGCTCGCTCGAGATGAGGAGCCCGGAAATTCCGTCCGGGCTCTGGAAGGCTGACGCGAGCCTGCTTGCCGTTGCCACTGACACGGCGTCCCCGGGCCCGAGCACCGGCTGGCCGTCGCCGGAGAACAGCCCCCCTTCGAGAACGATGAGGATGTCGTTCGGGGGCCGTGCCGCAAGCCTAGTCCGTGCGTCGCGGTCGAAGAACAACTGCAGTCGTCTGCCGCACAGCGACACGGTCGTCTCCTCGCCGAGCGTCACGGCGGGCAGGCGCAAGCACGTGTCGTCTAGGGGTGTCGTATACTCGTCGCCTTCGTAGGGAGCGGCGGCGCGGCCGTACGGATCCTCCAGGCGAACGATGTTGGTCTTATCGACTGGACTTTCGAGCTCGAGCACGTCAACGTCCGTGCCCCGATCCGCCGCGGTCGAGTGGAACAGCCCGGGACGAATCATCAGGTTCGCGGGCCCCTGCAGGATCGTCTCGTTGTTGAGAAACCTGACAGTGGCGCCGCCGTTTAGCAGGATCAGCGCGGTTTTCTTGCGCGGATGGCAATGCAACGATGTCTGGCATCCCGCGCGGAGCCTGAGATGCCACAGCGCGGCATGGGCATTCGAAAACACAAGGTACTCGGACCCCCAGGGCTTGCGGACGATGACGTCCGAGTACGTACGCGGATCAGCCATCGGTGCGGAGATTAAGTCCCTCAAGTGCGGTGCGCATGAAGATTCCGTTGTCGCGATAATGGGGTGAGGTCACGAGGTTCCCGTCCACGACGACTGCAGCCTCGACATACTCTGCCCCGGCGTTACGGACATCGTCGGCGATGCTCTGGTAGGCGGTAATCCTGCGACCGCGGAGTATTCCTGCGGATATGAGAATCCATGGCCCGTGACAGATGGCTGCTATGAGTCGTCCGGCGGCATCCATGCGCCGCACGAACTCAAGAACATCGCGATCGAGGCGCACTCGGTCAGGTGCCTCGAAGCCCCCCGGCAAGACCACAAGATCAAAGTCACGACCGCTCAAGTCTGCCGTGCGCATGGTCGCCCTAGCTGGCACGCCATACTTCCCGTGGACGACGGCCCCATCCTTCGTCGCGACATCAACGGAGCATTCTGCCTCCAGCAACCGGTAGTACGGATAGACGAATTCCTCGTCCTGAAATCCTGGTCCGGTGATGATCACGGTTCGCGGTCGTTCAACTGCCATGGCCCACCGAAAACGAATGAGACGTTGCCTGCCGGTCCACGAGGTTTCGGGGCAGGCAAACCCCGAAGCCCGGATACGAAGGAACCTTGACCATTCCGCCAACGGGACGAATCGGTTCCTCTAGTAGGTCATCATAAGCCGCGTTGCCCGAGTTGTCCATTTCCAGATATCTGGCGTTCGGGACGGTGGCCATCACTTGCAAGGTCGCGGCGAGGAGTACGCCGCTGGAAAAATTATGTGGCGAGACCTGCGCCGCCGTCGCCTCCGCCAAGAGAGCGATGCGTCGCAACTCCGTCAGCCCGCCAACGCGGCCAGCATCGGGCATTAGGTAGTGCACGGCAGCTGCTGAAATCGGCTCCCGAAAATCGGCCGCCGTGAACCAATTTTCTCCAGCGGCCAGCGGGATCGTGGACCGCGTTCGAAGTTCGTGAAGTCCTTGGCGATCATCCGGGTGCAGAGGTTCCGCAAGCCAAAACAACCGATATTCCTCCCAGCGACGCAACGCTTCCGCCGCCTGAGACCGCGTGTACCCAGCATTCAAGTCGATCATCAGCGGCGTCTGCGGACCGATGATCGATCGCAACGCTGCGATCCGCTGCGTTTCGTCTGCGGGTGATGCACAGCCGAGATGGGCCTTGACGGCATGGAAGCCCGACTCGAGCAAACCGGCAGCCCGTCGCGCGAGCACTTCCGGATCGGCCTCCCAGTAAATGTCGCTGGCGTATGCCTCAAAGTGGTCGTGTACCCGGCTCCCGAGAAGCGCGTAGGCAGGCACCTCGTAGGCCTTGCCGAGCGCATCCCAACACGCCATTTCCAAAGCACTGGCGGCACAAATTGCGCACCCACATCGCTCGTAATACACCTCGCCATCGATGATCGCACGCTTCAGCACCTCAGCTTGATCGATCCGCAAGCCGAGAGCTTTCTCGGCCATGCCCGCCGCGAGAATCGCCACGATGCGCCGCGCATGCCCGACGCCCTCGCCGAGTCCCGTCACACCGCTTTCAGTCGTGATCCGGACGATCGCGTGTTCCCGAGTCTGGAATCCGCCTCGCGAGATACGCATGGCAGTTTTCAGTTGCCGCCTGATATGGAAGACTTCGATCTTCGTAATTTTCATGTCGCCTCCGTCCAATCGCGATGGCTCGTTCGGAACTCCTTCCCCGTGACGACGTCGCCTCCGCCGCTCGCAACGCCGGCTAAGCGATTAGCCCTGCAGCGTTGCCGGCACGATGCCCGGCGGATCACAACGCATTCAGGACATGGCACAGATCCCGTACTCTCCCCTGTTCCAAAGAGGGGTAGTTGCCGATGTACCAGCCGAAGAAGTGCACGTGATCGACCCGCGGATACCGGCGATACTCGTCGCCAAATAGGCGGCGGAGATAGGGCTGGCGCAATTGGTTTCCGCCTCCGGACGTGCCGCGACGAAATTCCACGCCATGCTCCGTCATCACGCGCTCGACACGGTCTCTCAGGGGCTCGTCCGGGTCTCGCAGTACGAGCGTAAATGCGTAGTTGCTGCTCCCAACGCGCTTGAAATCGGTGCGGTATCGCGAGTCGTCGAGCGTGTCGAGGAACACGGCGAGGTTCTCGGTCCGGCGTACGTTGTTCGCATCCAGACGCGTGAGTTGGTTGCGGCCGATAACAGCGTTGATCTCCGTGCTCCGGAAGTTATACGCCGGGAACGCGAAAATGAAATCTGGATTCAGGTCGGCATACTGCTCGCGATATAAGTTCTTCACCACTTCCGACGGGCACTCCCGGACCATGCCATGTGATCGCATCATCCGCAGGACCTGATAGAGGTCCTCGTCGTCGGTACACACCATGCCCCCCTCGATCGTGCTCAGATGGTGTGCGTAGTAAAACGAGAAGTTGGATGCCACACCGAACGTGCCGAGCTTTCGCCCTCCGTGGGTGGCTCCGTGCGACTCGCACACGTCCTCGATAAGCGGCACGCCGGCGTGCCGCAACGCCGCTAGAAAGTCGTCATCGAGCGCATCATAACCCAGCACATGCGTCAGGAAGACGGCTTTCGTGCGGGGCGTAATCCGCTCCAAGACCTGGTCGAGGTCCATTCCGAGCGTGTACGGATCGATGTCGACGAAGACGGGCTGGAATCCCGCCTGCAGGACGGCCGCAATGTCGGAAACCCACGTGAGTGTCGGCACGATGACCTCGCCTGGTCCCGTCCGCTCGCGCAAAGCCGCCATCGTCATCTGATTCGCTGATGACCCAGAGTTTACGAACACGCAGTGCCGCACCCCAAGCCATCGCGCCCATTCCTGCTCGAAAGCGGCGACGTTCCGCGACTGCGTCAGGATCGGACTGCCAGACGAGAGAAAAGTCACCACCGCGTCTATGTCATCTTGCGTGATGTTGTTGAACATCAATGGCCAGGGACCGAGAGGGCCGCCTTTTGGCTGCTGTCCAGACGTCCAAGGCTCATTCGCTGCCACGGTTTGCTTCCCGATGGTGGTCGTATTCGATCCGAACGTGATCCATCTCGCGCGGCGTCACGATCGACCGTCGCCTGGAATCCGCATCGGCCGTGGAGTAGTCCGGGTCTTCGTCATAAAAAATCACCCTGCTGCCGGACGGCTCGAGTTCGAACGGCACGTGTAGGAGGTCCGTCAGAGATTCCCTGACGTGAACACGGTGTTCCGGCGGCACGAAGAGCAGGAGAAAGCCGCCTCCTCCCGCCCCGGTGATCTTTCCCCCGAGAGCGCCCGACCTCAGCGCGGTTTCATACATCGCATCGATTGCGTTTGATGATACGGCCGCACTCAGCGACCTCTTGGCCTGCCAGGATTCGTGCATCAACTTCCCGAAATCCCCGAGGCTGCCTGAGCCGCCCAGCACTTCGAGTGCCTCGTCCACCATCTCACGAAGCAGGCGCAACTGCCGCTTTTTCGCGTCAAGATTCGGCACATAGGTATCGGCGACGTCCGCAGCCGTCCGCTTGATGCCCGTGTAAAAGAGCATCAGCGACGCACTCAACTCTTCTAGCCGCGAACGCGGCAGAATCACCGGTCGCACGGAAATGTCGCCCGAGGTCGAGAAGCAAATGTGGTTGAAGCCCCCGTAGGCCGCACAGACCTGATCCTGCGACCCGACGGTCTCCTTCAGAATCTCCTGTTCGACACGGATGCCCTCTTCGGCGAGCGTTTCGCTGCTCACCATCCGACCCTCTAGCGCGTACACCGCGTTCAGCAGGCCCACGGTGAAGGCTGAACTTGATCCCATGCCGCTGCGGGCCGGCAGGTCGCCGTCATGATGGATTTCAACGCCCCGCTGGACGCCCACGTACCGCAAAACCTCGCGGGCCGCCGGATGGGTGATCTCGTCGATCGTGCGGCAATTCTCAATCTTCGAATACACCATCCGAAAGCGGTGTTCGAAAAATGGCGGGAGACTCCTGCAGGATATGTAGCAGTACTTGTCGATTGTCGTGGCCAGCACCGCGCCCCCATGGGCGCGGTACCACGCGGGGTAGTCGGTTCCTCCCCCAAAAAACGACAGCCGAAAAGGGGTGCGGGTGATGATCATGGTTCCAGCGCCAAACCTCCCACCGCTGTGGTCATCGGCATGCCGACTCCACGTGCCGTGCCAAAAACCCCCGATACGTCGCGTCTAGTGCATCTCGAAACGTCGTCGCCGCCTGCCAGCCTAGGCCGTGGATCACGGATGAGTCGAGAAGTTTCCGCATCATCCCGTCGGGCCGTGACGTGTCAAACGACAATTGACCAGTGTAACCCACGACCTCGGCAATCGACTTGGAAACTTGTCGGATAGACAGCTCCGTACCCCCGCCGAGATTGAGAACATCTTCCCCATCATACCTCGCAAGAGCGGTCACGCATGCGTCGCCAAGATCGTCGGCATAGAGGAATTCCCGCTGCGGCGCCCCGCTGCCCCAGAGTGTGACCGACGCTTCTCCGGTGACTTTGGCGGCATGCATCTTCGCAATCAGTGCCGGAATCACGTGTGACGATTCGGCGTCGAATGACGAATCGGGGCCAAACACATCCGCAGGGATCGCCGCGATGAATCGCATTCCGGCCTGCCGGCGAAACGCCCGACACAACTGCATGCCGGCAAGTTTCGCCGTCGCGTATGGCTCACTCGTCGGCTCGAGCGGCCCAGTGCCGAGATGCTCGACCCGCATCGGCTGAGGGCAATCCTTGGGATAGCAGCATGAACTGCCGAGGTACAGAAGTTTTTCCACGCCATATGCCGCAGAACTTCTGCAGAGATGCGTCGCCACCAGCAGGTTGTCGACCATGAGATCGGCCGGAGATCGCTGATTGAGGCCGATCCCCCCCGACTTGCCGGCGGCCACGATCACGAATCGTGGCCGTTGTTTCACGAAATACCGATCCACGGCCTGCGGATCCGCGGGCGCAAGTTCCTCGAGTGTTGGAGCCAGTACATTGCCGCACCCCGCCCTCTCGAGGGCGCGAACAGCGGCGCGGCCAATGAGCGTCTGGGCTCCGGCAACGAGGATCGGGGCGGTGGCTGGCAGCATCGGTTCCATGAGCTTAGCCGTACTACCTGGCAAAAAACGCTTCTGCAGCAGCGTAGGATTCGGGGGTTCCGATGTCGAGAAACGGCGATTCGGTCCGATGGCCTCTGAGGCCCTGGCCGATCCAAGCGGGAAACACCTCCCGCTCGAGCGATACGGGCTGTCCGGAGGGAATCGCCTCCGCCATGGACTTCTCGAGCAGGTAGATGCCGGCATTCACCCACCCGCCTCCGCTCTCCTCGCCCTTTTCGGCAAACCGCAAGACACGGCCGGCATCATCGCACACGACACGCCCGAAACGCCGAGCGTCTGCGACTTCGACGAGCATTAGCGTGGGCTCATTCCGGCACTGTCTGTAGGCCGTGAGAAATGCCCCAAGATCCGCCCGGCATAAGGAATCCCCATTCATCACGAGCAGCGTCCGGCCCGTCGCCCGAGGCAGGGCAAGCCTCAGGGCTCCGCCCGTCCCCAACGGCGAATGCTCCCGCGAATACCTCACTTCCATGCCGCGATACTGCCGCCTGAAGGCCGCCTCGATCTGGTCGGCCAGATGGCCGATGCACAGAACGACTTCGTGCGCGCCCGCATCTGCGAGCTGGTCGAGGACATACGACAGGAAGGGGCGCCCCGCCACCACCGCCAGCCCCTTCGGCCGATCGGCGACGGCGGACCGGAGCCGTGTACCAAGCCCCCCGGCGAGAATCACGGCCGACACGTCGGCCCACGGGTCTCCCGCATCGGCGGACATGGCGATGCCTAGCAGTTTCCGTAGGCCGTTTTGCGCATCATGCGGTAGCCCTTGAGGAGCTCGGCGATGCCCTCGTCAAGAGATCGCTTGGCCTCGAAGCCGGCCTCGCGCAGCCGCTGATTCGACACGATGTAGTTCCGCTTGTCAGGATCGCTGCCCACCTCGGAGAAGTGGATGAAGAAGTTCGGCACGAACTGCTTCACCTTGAGGGCGAGTTCTTCCTTCGAAAGGTTGGCGGCATCGAGCCCTGCGTTGAATGGCCGGCCAACCATCCGTTCATGGTTCTTGATGCAGTGGAGGAAGCAGTCGGCGACGTCGCGGATGTGGATGTAGTTGCGCTTGAAGTCTTTCTCGAAGATCACGATGTAGCCGTCGGTCACGGCCGTATAGACGAAGTGATTGACCAGCAGATCGATCCGCATGCGCGGCGACATGCCGAACACGGTGGCCAACCGCAGAGTGATGGCATTTGGGCTACCCAAAATCTCCTGTTCGGCCTCCACCTTTGTGCGGCCGTAGAGCGAGATCGGCTCGAGCGGGGTATCCTCCGTGCAGAACTGGGCACCAGATTTTGTGCCATAGCCGCTGTTGGTGGTGGGATACACGATGAGTTGCTGACGGGAACGAAGCCGGTTGATCAATTTGATCGCTTCGAAGTTCACGGAACTCGCGGCGCGAGGGTCGCGATCGCAGATTGGCGCACCGACCAAGGCTGCCAGCGGGATCACCACGTCGGCGGCCTTGAGCAGGCGGCCTACGGCGGCCTCATCCCGCGCATCCCCGCGAACGATCTCCAATCGCGGGTTAGCGCACAGGTGAAAGAGCGGCGTCTGCCCGAACATGAAACTGTCCAACACGACCACATGGCATCCGGCATCCAGAAGGTGCTCACAGAGCACCGAACCCAAGTAACCAGCCCCGCCGGTAACCAACACTCTGCACGAATTCACAGAATTGACTCCTCTAGCCATCATGAACTCACGAACTGGCTCACAGCATGCCATTCAAACAATTCAGGTGCTCATCACGCAACATTCGCCGAAGAGCACCGCTAGCGTCACCCTTCTCTTTGGAAGCCTTCAACGCCTTGCCGATAACAGACGAACGCCCAGCCATTGCCTCGACAGCCCCTTGATCACGAGCGTTCACGGTCCTGCCTTACGATGGGGAGGAAAACTGTTTGGTTTTTCGCCCAGGAGCTCTACCTTGCCTCCGCATCGAATATCGGAAACGATGAACAAAGGTCGGCTCTTGGCTTGAAAGTAGATTCGGCATACGTATTCACCGACAATCGACGTTGCAACGAGGTTCGCCCCGCCAAGCATGAACGCCAAGACGATGAGCGACGTCCAACCGGGCACTAACGGCCCACGCCAGATCATTGTCCCGACGACTGAGAAGGCGAGATAGGCCGCGCCAACCGTGCATACGACCATGCCGAAGATCAGTGACACCCTGATTGGCAACCGGGAGTACCCGAACAGTCCGTCGAGCGCGCCTTCGATCCGCCTCAGCACGCTGTATCGGGTCGTTCCGGCGTAACGCCCCGGACGGTCATATGGCACACCAATTTGACGGAAACCGACCCATGACCGCATGCCGCGAATGAGCCGGTCTCTCTCGGGCATCTCCGAAATCAACTTCGCCACTCGCTTACTCATCAATCCGAAGTCACCCGCGTCGAGTGGAATCGGACGCTCCGAGATCGAGTTGAAGAGCCGATAGAACGTGGCGAAGCAGAATCGCAGCCAAAGGGGCTCCTTGCGATTCTTGCGGACTCCGTACACCACGTCGTGACCTTCCCGAAACTTTTCGATGAAGACCGGGATGAGTTCCGGCGGATCCTGGAGATCGGCGTCCAGGAATACGACCGCGTCGCCGCTCGCGTACTGCATGCCGGCTGTAATGGCCGCCTGATGGCCAAAATTCCTGGAAAGGAGCACCAGCACCCAGCGAAGGTTCGCTGTGGGGCCGAGTCCGCCGATCCGATCCGCAGTGTCGTCAGTGCTGCCGTCGTCAACAAAGACAGCCTCGAACTCGACGTCCGGCATCGAAGACGTCACGTCCGACAGGCGGGACCACAGGGCCTGAACGTTGTCGGATTCGTTGAGGACGGGGATCACGAGCGACACGAGCATGCTGCAAAACTCCTGGGGTAGGGGTGCGCTCCGCTGGCAACCACTCCCTCCGCTCCTGACTCTAGCATCGCTTGCCGTTGGTAATCCTGCGGCGGACGGGGCGAAACCTGCCTCGATTGCCCAAACAACCGTTATATTCGGTCTAGGTCGGCCGCGAGATGAGGATCCGACCGTCACCGCCCACACGGCTCTCCTATGTCGCTTCATCGCCAGGACGCTCTGACTATCGCCGGGCTCTGCCTCGTGATTCTCTTGGCATGGTGTGCCGCGACTGCCAAGTGGTCGGCGACGGCATGGGATCTGCCAACGACGTACGTTCATGATCCCGAACGCGGCGACTTCTTCGGCACGGCCGCTTACCAGCGGGCTTCAGAGCATTGGCGCGGCATACCGTTTCTCTGGAAGACGGTCCCGGAGTTGGGCGCTCCGAACGACGGCAACTGGAACGATTATCCTTCACTGGATGAGATCGTAGCTTCGGGCCAATTTTTCCTCACTCAGGCGTTCGGGCTGTTTGCTGGGATCAACGCAAGCTTTGTCCTGGCCCATGCATTAGCCGCGGCGGCTTTGTATTGCTCGGCCCGACTCGTTGGTGCAAATCGCATATGGGCCTGGCTCGCAGGCTTGGCGTTTGGCGTATCGCCCTTCATCTTCGCGCATACGCCCCATCACATCCACGTGACGTATGTCTGGCCCATCGCATTTTTTCCGCTGGTGTGGCGATCCGTTTCTATTTCGCCCGGTATGGCGTGGGGAACACGTACGTTCTGGTGGGCCGTCGCGTTCGGATTTGTCGTCGGACTACACTTCGTTTACTTCACTAATGTCTTCTGCCAGCTCGTGTTGCTCGGCGCGGCCATCCAGTGGTATCGCACTCGGGACACGGGTCCGCTAAAAGCGGCCCTCGCCGTGATCGGTGCCACGGCAGCGGGGTTCGCGCTCAACACCGTGGACGGCTGGACCTATCGCCTATTCCACGAGCCCAACTCGGGGGCGTTCGTCCGCGAATACAAGTGGCTCGAAATCTACGGTCTGAAACTCGTTGACCTCGTGATTCCCCCAATCACGCATCGCTCCGATGCGCTCGCCGGGTTTGCCTTGGCCCACCGCCAGGGTGCGCCGCTTCTCGACGAGGGGGGCTCGTATCTGGGAATCGTCGGCCTGTGCGCATTCGCCTGGGTGATCGTCGATGCCCTGAGGGCAGCCCTCAAGGGACAGTTCGATGAGATTCCGATCGAGGCGTGGTGGATCCTCTGGATCGTGCTCATGTTCACCACCGGGGGCCTGAACGCGATCGCCGGGGCATTCGGCGTGACAATGTTTCGGGCGGCCTGCCGATACAGTGTGGTGATCCTCGCGATCAGCCTGCTCTACGCCGCCAAGCGGCTCACAGTCATGCAGGCTGCAGCGGCGGCGAGATCCACTGATGGCACCGATAAGATTCTTTGGGGTACGTTGGCCGCCGTGCTTGGGCTCACGATCTTGTGGGACCAGGTGCCTCGAGCCCCCACAGCCGAATACACGAACGCGATCAATGTGCTCGTCGACTCCGACCGACGCTTCGTAGCCCAGATGGAGGCGGCCCTGCCGGATGGAGCGATGGTGTTTCAGTTTCCGGTGATGGAGTATCCGGAGTCACCGGCGCCGGGCGTGGGCTCCTACGAGCACTTCCGGCCGTACCTCTACAGCTCCAAGCTCCGCTATTCGTTTGGCTCACAGAAGGGCCGCGATCGCGAGGCATGGCAGAAAGAAGTGGCGAGCATGCCGATCGAGAAGGCGCTGCCGGAGATCGCCCGCCGGGGATTCGCCGCGATCTACATCAATCGCCGGGGTTTCCAGGATGGCGGCAAGTCGCTCGAAGACGCGATCCGCGAGCAGGGCTACACGCGTCCGCTGATCCGCAGCCCTGCCGGTGACCTCGACTGCATTCCGCTCGACAAGTAGCGGCGGTGCGGCACGCAGCGGCGGAGAGACTTTCGCATTCGATCGACGCCCACCGCGGGGCCCCTTGACAAAAGAATGTACGCCCGTCCACTCTTGAAGACTGATTGCCAGGCCCGTCTGCCGGATCGACAATCAGTCGTGGAGTCCACCGATGATCCTCGACCTCGAAGACCTCAAGCGAACCCTGCAGCCGGCATTCACCGAGCAGCAGAGCAGCACTCTTGCGAAGTGCCTCTACGAGTATTACCAGCCAGTCGTGCACCAGCGCGAAATGGCCGCGATCTGCGACACGCTCACGCGGGTGGTAGCCATTCAAGAGCGCACCGACGAACGGCTCGACCGCATCACGGCGACTCAAGATCGTCTCACAGCTCCCCAGGACCGCACCGAAGCCCGGATCGTGCAACTCACGGCGGCGCAGGAAAGCATGCGGGCCGACATCCAGCACCTGGCGGAAGTCACGAAAGAAGTTGTGTGGGGCATTGGCGACCTGCGAAAGCAGGTGGGCGGAATCGCTCTCTCCGTGGGCCAGGGGCTCGAGGCCTACGCTATGGAGCGGATCCCGACGCTGCTGGAGGAGCAATTCGGGTTCAAGACGCGGTCGGCGATGCCTGAATTCCTCGGGTCCGACGGCGACGCGTCGGAAATCGATGTGGTCTACCGTGGGAGGCACGAGAGCCGGAGGATCGTCGTGCTCTGCGAGGTGAAGACGAACATCACGGAGCCGGAAGTGCGGGAGTTTCTTGAGATTGTGAACCGCGTGCGGCCATCGATCGCGGCAGACGACGTGCGCGTGTTGTTTTTCGGCTACCGGGCCGGCGAAGCGGCTCGGCGGCTGATGGCGGAATACGGCTGTTTGCTCGCGTTTCCGCGCGGCATCGTCGAAGCGTGAGACGGCGTGCAGACTGCCAGTCTGCACCTACAGGGGTGGGGCCGGCTCTGCTTGTAGCGGCAGAGTGGTACTCTGCCGTGTTGTCATGACTTCCACACTCACGCCACGCCAGCAGGCACTCGCTCTCGCCGCCATCACGCTCGCCGTGTTTTGGCCTACGCTCTCGGCCAAGTTCGTCTACGACGCGCGGCTGCAGATCGTGACCGGCGACTTTATCCACGACCCGTGGAACTGGGTGCCTGTGCTGAGCGGCCAGGTGCTCGCGATGGACGTGCTCGACTTCAACCGGCCTGTGCAGCTGGCGTCGCTCATGCTCGATTCGGCGATCTGGGGGAAGGATGCGTTTGGCTATCACCTGACGAGCGTGCTCTTGCATGCGGTGAATGTGGTGCTGGTGTGGGGGGTGATGGGAGGGGCATGGCAACCGGGACGGTTGCCCCACAGCGAAGCAGGGCAAGCGAGACAGTTGCCCCGCATGGTGGCGGCGTTGCTTTTCGCTGTGCACCCCGTCGTGACCGAGGCGGTATGCGAGCCGACGTTTCGGGAAGACCTGCTCGTGGCGGCCTGCACGCTCGGGGCGCTGCTGCTCGCGATGCGGCATGACCCGGCCGCCCCGAATGGCGACCGCTGGCGGGCGCTCGGCTGCGCCGGGCTCTGCTTTCTGGCCGTGGCGAGCAAAGAATCGGGGATCGCCGCGTTCGGCGTGCTCGCGGTGTATTGGTGGGTGCAGCGAAGCACCCTCTCGGCTTACGCCTCGGGCTTCCGTGGGCATCCTCTCGGCTCACGCCTCGGGCTTCCTGGCAACTCGGCTCACGCCTCGGGCTTTCGGAACGCACCTCCAAAGGAAGCCCGAGGCGTGAGCCGAAGGGATGGGAGTTCGTTTTGGTCGCTCGCCGTGGGCGGCGGAAAGCTCGCGGCGATCGCGTTTCTCGCGGCGCGGTTTCTCCTCGAGCCCGCGCAGTCGGCCATCTTCGAGGCCAAGCCGCAGTATCCCGGCGGATCGTTCCTCGCTGCGATGGCGATCGAGCCGCGGATCCTCGCGCTCTACGCGCAGCTCTTAGTGCTGCCAGTGAACCTCTGCGCCGACTACGGGCTCTCCTCGGTGCGGCACCTGCCGCTGCCCGCGGCCCTCGTGATCCTCGCGGGCCTCGTCGCTGCGGCTGTCTTCGCCATTCGGGCCGACCGCCGGCTGGCGCTCGCCTGTGCGATCATCGTGCTGCCACTGATTCCTGTGTCGAACCTGTTTCCGATCTATCGCGCCGCGGCCGACCGCTATCTCTATCTGCCGATGGCGGGCGTAGCCCTTGGCCTCGGCTGGCTGCTCGACGGCCCGTGGCTCGCCGCCCGGCCGCGATTGCGCGAGAAGGCGATGATCTTCTGCATGGCGGCCGTCGTGCTCCTCGGGATGGCCTGCGTCGAGCGGCAGAAGGTGTGGGCTACGCCGCTCGCCCTCTGGGAAGACACGTTTCGGAAAAACCCGGTCGCCTACACCGCGGCATCGGGGCTGGGGGAATCGCTCCGAGAAGTGGGCCGGCTGCCCGAGGCGGAGCGGGCCACGCGGGAGGCAATCAGGCTCTCAGACGGCAAACGGGGCGACCCGTGGCTGACGCTCGCGCTGATCCTCGACGCCCAGGGCCGCGAGCCCGAGGCGTTCGACGCGGCTGCTAAGGCGCTCGAGGTGCAGCCGAGCCTGGCCGATCCAGAGGCCCGCGTGCGGGCGCTGGCAATGGAGCGGCAGGTGGCCGAGGAGTGGGGGCGGCTGCTGGCGAGGCGGCCGTAAGGAGTGGGGCGACCGTCCCGGTCGCCAGAGCATGGCAAGCGAGACGCTTGCCCCACAGCCAAAGCATGGCAAGCGGGACGCTTGCCCCACAGCCCAGTACGGCAAGCGAGACGCTTGCCCCACATGGGCCTGTTGGTGAAGTCCCACAGGCGACTTACACTCAGGGGCCTATGGGGTCGAGCAAACGACTACTGAAACGCCGCCGCGACGATGATCGCCGCCCCGGCACGGACGAGGCCGACGTGGATGCGCAGCCAGCCGCGCCGGAAGCCCGCGTGGATCGCTGGCGCGAGCGGATCGTCAAGGCCACGCTCATCGTGCTCGCCGGCCTGTGGTGCTACTCGCCCTCGTATCACGGCGACTGGCTCTGGGACGACGACCAGCTGCTCACCCAAAACATGACGGTGCAGCACCGTGTGTCCCCCGACCCGAACGTGCCGCCCGACAGCCTGCGCACGCTCGCCAAGCTGTGGTTCAACCCCGACGGCGCCGACTACTTCCCGCTCTCCTACACGGCGCTCTGGGCCCAGTGGCCCTTCTTCGGCCTCCGCTCCACCGGCTACCACGTCACCACGATCCTCCTGCACATCGCAGGCGCGCTTTTGCTCTGGGCCCTGCTCGCCAAGATGAAGATCCCGGGGGCGTGGCTCTCGGCGCTCGTGTTCGTGGTGCATCCCGTGTGCGTGGAGAGCGTGGCGTGGGTGTCGGAAACGAAAAACACGCTCTCGCTCCCGCTCTTCTTGCTCGCCTGCCTCTGCTGGGTGGGCCAGGACGAACAGGCCGATCAGGCCAAGCGGCAGCGGCTCTACGCGGGCGCGATCGTGTTTTTCCTGCTCTCGATGTTCGCCAAGACGTCGGTCGTGGCGTTCCCGGTGGTCACGCTCCTCTATGCATGGTGGAAGCGCGGGAAGGTGACGAAGCAGGACGTGATCCTTGCCCTGCCTCTGTTCGCAATCTCGATCGTGCTCGGTCTCGTGACGATCTCGTATCAGTGGGGCCGCGCGATCGGCCAGGAAAAGATCATCGTCGGCGACCTGCTTTCCGTGGGCGGATTCGCCTCGCGGATGGCGATCGCCGGGATGGCGATCCTCCACTATCTCGCGTCGATCGTGTGGCCCGTGAACCTGCTGCCGATCTATCCCCGCTGGGAGGTCGATCCGCCCAAGGCCTGGATGTTTCTCGCGTGGCCAGTGATCGGGGCCGGCGTGTGGTGGATGTGGAAGAACCGCGAGGCAGTGTTTCCGCCGCGCTGGGGCCACCACGCCCTGTTTGCGTTTGCCTTCTTCCTGCTCATGGTCGCGCCCGTGCTCGGGTTCGTGACGATCTCCTACATGCGGATCACGTGGGTGGCCGACCACTTCATCTACCTGCCGATGATCAGCATCATCGCGCTCCTGTGTGCCGGGGCGATGACGTGGTTTGAGCGGGCGCAGGAGGAATCGCAGCCGACGTTCCTCGCCGGCGGGGCACTCGTGGTCGCGGCGCTCGCCCTCCTCTCCTTCCGCGGCGCCGTGGCGTGGATGGACGAAGACCACATGTGGGAATACACGCTCAGGCACAACTTCGAGGCCTGGCAGGCTCACAACCGCCTCGGGGCCAAGAAGTTTTCCCGGGGCGACGTGGATGGCGCCCACTTCCACTTTCAGAATTCCACGCGGCTGCGGCCCGATCTCGGCGAGACGCACAACAACCTCGGCACCACGCTCTCGGCGCGGGCGCAGGCCTTCGCCCAGCGGGGCGACCAGGCTGGGGCGAAGCGCGAGATGGACGCCGCGATCGAGCAGTTTGCCGAGGCCTGCCGCGTGACGCCGCACGTGCCGGCGATCCACGTGAACCTCGCCAACGCCCTCGCAGCGGCCGGCCGGTTTCCCGAGGCGGGCGACAAATACAAGGAACTCCTCGACCGCGAGCCGGGCAACCCCGCGCTCATGAACAACTACGGCGTGGCCCTCTACAAGCAAGGCAAGAAGGACGAGGCGATCGTGCAGTTCAAGAAGGCGCTCGAGATCGCGCCGAATTTGAAGGACGCACGAGAGAGTCTGGCCGTAGCAACGGGCGAGAAGCCCGATCCCTCGGCCAATCAGCCAGCGCCGCCACCGCCCCCGGGCGGGCAATTGCAGCTCGGCCCCCCGCCCACGTCACCGACGCTCGGGCCGGCAGCGTTGCCGTAGCGACTGGCAGTGTGGCCGACGGCCCTGTAGCCGCAGAGTGGCACTCTGCGAAGTGCGGCGGTGTGCAGACTGCCAGTCTGCACCTACAGACCGTGCATTCCCCGCTTTCGTAGCCGCAGAGTGGCACTCTGCGGAATGCAGGTCACTTCCCCAGCCACGTGATCCTGGCGAGGTGCAGAAGCTCGCCGATGCTGCGCTTGCTCTCGGCGAAGTCGGCCTTGCTCGACCCGCGGGTGCGATCGGTGAACGTGATCGGGATCTCCACGATCTTTCCCCCCGCCCGATGCACCCGCCAGAGGAAGTCTTCCTGAAAGGCATAGCCCTGCGCGAAGTCGGCCGCGTCGATCCGATCGAACACCGACAGCCGCACCGCACGGAAGCCGCCCGACGAATCCTTCACCGGCACGCCGAGGATCCAGCGGGTGAACCAGCACACGAGCCAGCTCGCCACGTGCCGCGACAGCGGCCACCCCACCGTGCGGCCCCCCGGCACGCGGCGCGAGCCGATCGCGATGTCGGCAGGCTTGCCGCCGGGCGGATCGAGGGCCACGAGCAAGCGCGGGATGTCGGCGGGATCGTGGCTGAAGTCGGCGTCCATGTTCACACTGACTTCGAACCCGCGCTTCCGGGCCACCTGAAACCCTTCGAGGATCGCGCTGCCGAGCCCGCGCCGGCCGCGCCGCACGAGCACATGGAGCCGCGGCTCGCGACCGGCCCACTCGCGGGCGACCTGCCCCGTGCCGTCGGGCGAGTCGTCGTCGATGATCAAGAGCTGCACGTCGGGCGACGAGGCGAGCACGGCCTCGATCAGCTGCTCGATGTTCTCGCGCTCGTTGAAGGTGGCCGACTGCACGAGCACGCGGCCCGGCGGCCAATCGTCGCGGGAGTGGAGGTCGGTGGCCATGAGGCCAACAGGCTACGGATTTGCCGTCATGTGGGGCAAGCGTCTCGCTTGCCACGGCAACCGGGACGGTCGCCCCACATCAAGCCACGGCAACCGGGACGGTCGCCCCACATCAAGCCACGGCAACCGGGACGGTTGCCCCACATCTCGAGCCGTCGCGTGTCACCTGTCGCCGCGGCGGAGGCGGGCGAACAGGCTGCGGTAGTCGCCGGGGCGCACGGTGAAGATCGACTTCCTATGCACCTCGGACGGGTGCTCGAGGATGTCTTCCTCGATCACCACCATGTCGGAGTCGTCGGGCTCGCCCGTGTTGGCGGAGGCCGCCATGACCGGCTCGCACACGCTGGCTGTTGCCGCGGCGGCGGGCTCGGGCAAGCGCACGGGCACCTGCCGCTCGCAGGCGTCGAGCTGGCGGGCCATCGCCGTGCCCTCGCGGCTCGCCACATGGCGGTGGGTGCTGAAGTCTTCCGGACCGCGCATCACGTAGCGTTCCACGACTCGCTCCTCCTGCTCGAAGTATTCCTCGAAGGGATCCGCCGCCGCATCGAACACGAGCTCCACCTCCGGCCCCTGCCAGGGATCCGCGGCAGCGGCCGCCCGAGCGACTCTCTCGTGCACCGATGCTTCTGCCGCACCGACCTCCGGCTCGATCGCCGTCTCGTCGCCGAACGATCCAAACTCGACCACCCCGGCGTCGCTCCCAAACTCCGCCGCCATGTCGTCGCCAAAGCCGCGGGCCAGTTCATCGGCCATTTCGATGCCGTCGTGCGCCGCGTGGAAGTCGCTCGCCGCGGCATGCGCTCCGGCCACGCCATGCGCAAGCGCGGCCGGCGGCGGCAGCCGCTGGATCTCCGCCCAGGCGGTGGCGATGTCGGCGGGCGTCACGCGGGCCCGGCAATGCTCGGCCACCATCACGAGCGCGTGATCGCAGAGCTGGTTCACCAGCCGCGGCACGCCGTCGGTGGCGCTAAACACCGCATCGTCGGCGCCCGGCTCGAAGGCCGAATCCCAGTCGAGCCCCGCTGCCTTCATCTGCGTGCGCAGGTAGGCGACCGTCTCGGAATGGTCGAGCGGCTCGAGGTAGTGACGAGCCCCGATCCGCTGCGAGAAGCTTTCCATCTTCGGGCTGCCCAAGATCTCCTCGAGCTCCGACGTGCCTCCGAGCACGATGTGCACGGCCGGCATCGGCGTGGGGATGTTCGTGAGCTGGCGGAGTTCTTCGAGCAGCCGCGTGGGGAGCGTGTGCCCCTCGTCCACGAGGACCACGAGCCCCGAGCCGGTGGCGGCCAGGCCCCGGATGCGCTCCACGATGCTGATCCGCAGCTCGGCTTCGTCGATGCCACGGTAGGGCTCGCCGATCTCCGCGAGGATCGATTGCCACAGCGCCCGCCGTGTGCAGATGCGGGCCCCCGAGAGCAGCGCCACATCGAAGTCTTCGCGCACGCTGTCGGCCACCTTCGCGAGCAAGAGCGACTTGCCCGTGCCGGGCGGGCCGACTACGAGGCCGATTCCCTCGGAGCGGCGCACGAGCCGGTCGAGCCCGTGGAGCGCCGCGTCGATGCCCTTCGCCGGATGGTAGAAGTCGACGCGCGGAGCGGCGAGGAACGGACGGCTCGACGGGTAGCGACGCGGTGCGATCATCGAGGGGGGCGGCTTCCAGGGGTGAGCAGACCAGACCCGCGCTCCCGAGCGCGACAGGTATGGTGTCGACCAACGGCGGCCGCTTCCTGCACCATCTACCGGCCGCGTAGACTTTTCGGGTCGCGCCGGCCCGAGCCCGTCATCCCTTGCCTCCGCCACAATGCTCTTCACTGTCAAAATCTGCGGCCTGACCACGCCCGGCGACGCGGCCCTCGCGGCAGCGGCCGGGGCCGACGCGATTGGGCTCAACTTCGTGGCGGGCTCGCCGCGAGTGCTCGGCGTCGCGCAGGCGGAGGCCGTTGCCGCCGCAGTGCCGCCGGGCGTGCTGAAGGTGGGCGTGTTTGCCGGCGCGACCGCCGCCGAGATCCGGCGCATCGCCGAGGCCGTGGGGCTCGACGCCGTGCAACTGCACGGGCACCTCGAGGGCGAGGGGCCTGGGGTCGATCCGCCGACATTGTGTGCCGAGCTCGCCGGGCTCACGATCATCCGCGCCGTTCGCCTCGAGCCAGGGAGGCAAGCGGGACGCTTGCCCCACATGGGGCGACCGTCCCGGTCGCCTGAAGCAACGCCTCACGTGGGGCGACCGTCCCGGTCGCCTGAAGCAGAGCCTCACCATGCGGACGACCCCCTCGCCGCCGCCCGCGCCTGGCTCGCCGCGACCGCCGCCCTCGGCCACCCGGCCTCGATGGCGATCGTCGACGCCCCCGTGACACGTGGAACCGCCCCCGGCCACCTGGGCGGCACCGGAGCCACCGCCGACTGGGCGGCATTCGCGCGAGCCCGGCCGCTCGGCCTGCCCACGGCGCTTGCCGGCGGGCTCACCCCCGACAACGTCGCCGAGGCGATCCGCGCCAGCATGGCAGCAGCCGTCGACACGGCGAGCGGGGTCGAATCGGCCCCCGGCCGCAAAGACCCCGAAAAACTGCGGGCCTTCGTGGCTGCGGCCCGGCAGGCGTTCGAGGCTACTGCCAAAGTCCGGTGAGCGTATATCATGTGGTCGCATCAGCGATCGCACACTCGTCTCATCTCTTCCAGCTTTTTGATCCCCTTCAGGAGGTTCCCGTGGCCCACGTCGAAACCCGTCTGCCCTACAAGGTTGCCGATCTCTCCCTCGCCGAGTGGGGCCGCAAGGAGATCATGCTGGCGGAGAACGAGATGCCCGGGCTGATGGCCCTTCGCGAGAAGTATGGCCGCTCGAAGCCGCTCGCCGGAGCCCGCATCGCCGGCTGCCTCCACATGACGATCCAGACGGCCGTGCTCATCGAGACGCTCAAGGAACTCGGAGCCGAGGTCACCTGGAGCAGCTGCAACATCTTCTCCACGCAAGACCACGCCGCCGCCGCGATCGCCAAGGCCGGCATCCCCGTCTACGCCTGGAAGGGCATGACGAACGAGGAATTCGACTGGTGCATCGAGCAGACGCTGTTCTTCGCCGACGGCGAGCCGCTCAACATGATCCTCGATGACGGCGGCGACCTCACCGCCATGGTGCACCAGAGGTATCCGGAACTGCTCGGCGGCATCCGCGGCCTCTCGGAAGAGACGACTACGGGCGTGCACCGGCTCTACCAGATGCACGAAAACGGCGAGCTCAAGCTCCCGGCGATCAACGTCAACGACTCGTGCACGAAGAGCAAGTTTGACAACCTCTACGGCTGCCGCGAAAGCCTGGCCGACGGCATCAAGCGGGCCACCGACGTGATGGTGGCCGGCAAGGTGGTGGTGGTGGCCGGCTACGGCGACGTGGGCAAGGGCTCGGCCCACTCGATGAAGTCGCTTGGTGCCCGGGTGATCGTCACCGAGGTCGACCCCATCAACGCCCTCCAGGCCGTGATGGAAGGCTTCGAAGTCACCACGATGGAAGAGGCCGCCCCGCGGGGCCAGATCTTCGTGACGGCCACCGGCTGCCGCGACGTGATCCTCGGCAAGCACATCGAGAAGATGCCCAACGACGCGATCATCTGCAACATCGGGCACTTCGATCTCGAGATCGACGTGGCCTGGCTGAACGACACGAAGGGCATCAAGAAGGTGGAGATCAAGCCGCAGGTCGACCGCTACACGCTGCCCTCGGGCAACAGCGTGATCGTGCTGGCCGAAGGCCGCCTCGTGAACCTTGGCTGTGCGACCGGCCACCCGTCGTTCGTGATGAGCACGAGCTTCACCAACCAGGTGCTCGCGCAGCTCGCCCTCTGGCAGGACACGGACAAGTACGACGTGGGCGTGCACCTGCTGCCCAAGAAGCTCGACGAAGAAGTGGCCCGCCTGCACCTCGACAAGCTCGGCGTGAAGCTGACGAAGCTCACGAAGGAGCAGGCCGAGTATCTGCACGTGCCCGTCGAAGGGCCGTTCAAGCCTGAGTATTACCGCTATTGATCAGCGAGCCTTTGGCTCGCTGATCAATGCTGCATCCGCCGGGCCATCCATGGCCCCGGCGGATGCGGAGCCGGGTGCGGGAAAGCGCGAGGTTTCCCGCACCCTCCAGACGGCCGCCTTCCGGGCGGCCGTTGCCGCTTCCGCGGCGAGGGTGAATGCGCGGCGTTTCGCGTGGAACCACGCCGCGCCTTTAGGAAGCCCGAGGCGTGAGCCGAGAGGATGCCCTGCCCGACGCGCCACGCGTATTCCTCTCGGCTCACGCCTCGGGCTTCTCGTTCACCACATACGGGGAGGCTTCGGGCTACCCGTGTCCCTCGAGCCGGCGTATGTGACCAGCGGAGCCATGGATGGCCAAGCGGAGGCGCTCCCGCCAGCGCAGGCACATCCGAGTGAACGGAGCCCAGGAGGGGCGCAGCGAACGTCCGGCGAGGGGGATCGGGTGGCCCGAAGCCGGGTTGGGCGCGTTCACGAAGGCGACCGAGACGGTCGCCCCACATAGGCGAGACGCTTGCCCCACGGTTTGCTACGATCCCGGCTTCGCATCGTTCCCCGTGAAACCCGAAGGACCAGCATGCCCACCGTCGCCCCGCTCCGCGGCCTCCGCTACGACCCCAAGCACGTCGGCGCCCTGTCGCAGGTGATCGCGCCCCCGTACGACGTCATCGATGCCGCCCTCCAGACGAAGCTCTACGAGCGGCACCCGGCCAATGTGATCAGGATCGAACTCAACCGCGAGGAGCCGGGCGACACCGACACGGTCAACAAGTATTCGCGGGCCGCAAAGTTCCTCCGCCAGTGGCGCGACGAGGGCGTCGTCATGCAGGAGCCGGCAGCGGCGCTCTACGTCTACCACCAGGAGTTCGAGGTGGAGGGGCAGAAGCACGTGCGCCGGGGCGTGATGGCCCGTGTCCGCCTCGAGCGGTTTGGCACCGGCAACATCCACCCGCACGAAGAGACGATGAGCGGCCCCAAGCAAGACAGGCTCCTGCTGACTCGCGCCTGCCGGGCGAACCTCAGCCAGGTGTTCGGGCTTTATCCAGACCCGGCTGGCGAGGTGCAGGCCCTGCTCGACAAGGCCGTGGCCGGGCAGCCGCCGCTCGAGGCCACCGACCACCTCGGCGTGAAGAGCTGGATGTGGCCGCTCACCGACGAGGCCGTGGCCGCGAAGGTGGCGGGGCTGATGGGCCCGAAGCCCGTGTTCATCGCCGACGGGCACCACCGCTACGAGACGGCCTGCAACTACCGCGACGAAGTGGCCGAGGCCTGGGGCAAGGAGCATGGCGGGGCGGCGCTGCCGGCCGATCACCCGGCCAACTACGTGCTCATGATGCTCGTGGGGATGAGCGATCCCGGGCTCGTGGTGCTGCCCACGCACCGCCTCTTCGTGCAGCCGGCCGTGACGACGGTGGAGGAGCTGAAAGGCAAGCTCCGCGACTGCTTCGTGACGAAGCCGGCCGGCCATGGACCGGCGGCTGCCGAGGCCGTGTGGTCGGAGATCGAGACGGAATATGAGCAGGGCACCCTCGGCCTCTACACGGCCGGCGACCAGACCTGGACGCTCGCCCGGATCACGCCCGCGGGCCGGGCCCGGATGGACCAGGTGGCGGCCGAACACAGCCCGGCATGGCGGAACCTCGGCGTGTCGATCCTCCACCGGCTCCTGATCGGCGACCTGCTCGGGGCCAAGGAGATTCCCACACCTGGCTACGTGCACCTCGTCCGCGAGGTGGTCGAGGGGCTCAGCACCGGCAAGTATCCGTTTGCCGCCCTCGTGATGCCGGCCACGGTGGACGACATCCGCCAGGTGAGCCAGACCGGCGAGCGGATGCCGGCCAAGAGCACCTACTTCTACCCCAAACTCGCCAGCGGCCTGGTCTTCAACCCACTGGACTAGTGTGGGGCGACCGTCCCGGTCGCCAGATGGCAAGCGAGACGCTTGCCCCACATGTTCCACGTGCAACGGGGCAAACCGGGCGCTCTGCGCAAACCGGGGCATTTCACGTGGAACCGCCCTCATGTCGGTCCGGTTGTTGCCGATATTCCGAAAGCACGCATCGTGCGCGAGTGATCGGCGGAAAGGATTCTGCGCGTGGGAAGGATTTTGTGCGTGGCCAATCAAAAGGGCGGCGTCGGCAAGACGACCACGGCCTCGAACCTCGCCGCCGGCATGGCGAAGGCAGGCCTGCACACTCTGCTCGTTGATCTCGACCCGCAGTGCAACGCCACCACCGGCTTCGGCGTCGCGCCGGCCGAGCGGCATCCGCTCGTGTCGGACGCGCCGCTCGCCGAGTCGATCTGCCCGACCGGGCTCGCGAACCTCTTCGTGCTGCCCGGCAGCCGGAGCGTGCGCGACGTGGAACGGATCGCCGCCGAGGCGCGCAGCGGCTCGACCGTGCTCGCCAGCCATCTGGCCGGCGGCCTCTCCGCGTGGGACTACTGCCTGATCGACTGCCCGCCCTCGGTCGGCGAGCTCACCCGCACGGCCCTCGCGCACGCCACCGAAGTGCTGATGCCGATCCAGTGCGAATACTTCGCGCTCGAAGGGCTCACCCAGATGATCGAGGTGATCCGCGACGTGATGGCAGAACAGCCCGGCCGGCTGTCGTTCAGCGGGATCGTGCTCACCATGCACGATGCCTCGCTCGAACTGACGAACGAAGTCGAGGCCGAGGTGCGGGACTTCTTTGGGGAGATCGTCTTCGAGACGGTGATCCCGCGCGACGTGGCCGTCTCGGAGGCGCCCAGCCACGCGCAGAGTGTGCTCGACTACGCGCCGCGATCACGAGGATCGCGGGCTTATACGGAACTATGTATGGAGGTACGCGACTGTGAATAAGGAACGACGCCTGGGACGGGGACTCGAAGCATTGCTTGGCCGCGCGGGGCTCGACACGCCCGCCGCGCCGGCCACGCACGGCAACACGGCCGTCGCGAGCCGCCCCGCGCCTGCGTCGGGCCTCGGCACGAGCGCCGCTCGCCTCATCCTCCACGCTCCCGAAGAACTCGAGCAGGCCGCTGCCGATCTGCCCGCCAGCGAGATCGGCGTCGCGCTCATCGACGCCAATCCCTGGCAGCCGCGGAGCATCGTCCACGACACCGACCTCGCCGAGTTGGCCTCCAGTCTCCAAGAGCATGGCCTCGTGCAGCCGATCGTGGTGCGAGCCACGGGCGACCGCTATCAGCTCATCGCCGGCCAGCGCCGGCTCGCCGCCGCCCGGAAGCTCGGCTGGGCGAAGGTGCCGGTGCGGGTGCTCGACGTCGACGACCGGCAGATGTCGGAGATCGCGATCGTCGAAAATCTGCAGCGCCGCGACCTCGACGCACTCGAGAAAGCGACGAGCTTCAAGCAGTATCTCGCCACCTGGAACTGTACGCAGGAGGAGCTGGCCAAGCGGCTCTCGATCGACCGCTCCACGGTGGCGAACTTCATCCGCCTGCTCGACCTGCCGGCTGCGGTGCATGAGAAGCTACGGGCCGGTGCGATCTCGATGGGCCACGCCCGGGCGCTCCTACCGCTCGGCGACGAGGAAGAGCAGACGCGCTTCGCCGACCGCATCGCCCGCGAGGGGCTCTCGGTGCGGGCGATCGAGGCCGAGGTGCAGGAGATTCTCCGCGCCGATGAACTCGATGAGCCGGTCGTGATGCGGCCGGAGGGCGACGGCGAGCATGACGCCGACGAGGGCAGCGGCCCGGCGGCCGCGCCCCGGCGCAAACCTGGCCGGCCGGCCACGCGCCGCTCGAGCCAGATCACGGCCGTGGAAAACCAGCTCCGGCAGGCGCTCGGCGTGAAGGTGGTGGTGCACGCCAACGGCAAGGGCGCGGGCCGAATCGTGATCCCGTTCACGAGCCTCGACGAATTCCAGCGGCTCCTCGACCACATCACCGAGTAGTCGCCGTGGGGCAAGCGTCCCGCTTGCCTTGGCTTGGCGACCGAGACGGTCGCCCCACATCGTGGCTTGGCGACCGAGACGGTCGCCCCACATCGTGGCTTGGCAACCGAGATTGTCTCCCCACGGAGTGTGTTACACTCCGCGGGCCTCGGGGCGTAGCGCAGTTGGTAGCGCGCTTGGTTTGGGACCAAGAGGTCGAGAGTTCGAATCTCTCCGCCCCGACTGTGGTTTTCTGCGCTTTCCTGGAGGTGCCCCACCATGCGTTCGCTCCGCAGCAAGGTTCGTCGTCGTCTTTCCACCATCCGCCCCGCCGCTGCGCTGCGGGCCGAGCCGCTCGAACCCCGGGCGATGCTCGCCACATTCACGGTCACGAACCTACTGAACGCGGGCACCGGTTCCCTCCGGGCGGCCATCACGCAGGCCAACGCGAACCCTGGCGCCGATGACATCGCGTTCGCGGTCGCCGGCACGATCCGGCTGAACGCGACGCTCCCGGCCATCACCGACACACTGTCGATCGCCGGCTCGACCGCGCCGGGGTTCGTCGGCTCGCCACGCGTGACGGTGAACATGGGCTCCCAGCCGGGCCTGCGGTTCGCGGCCGGGAGCGACGGCTCGACACTGGCCAACCTGTCGATCGTGCGGGCGCGCGGGGCCGGCATCACGCTCGAAGCCTCTGAGATCACGCTCACGGGCAACTTCATCGGCGTGCTCGCCGACGGCCGCTCCGTCGCCCCCAACACAGGCTCGGGCGTGCTCGTCGCCGCCGGTTCCTCTGGCAACAAGATCGGCCTCGAGACGAGCGTGTCGTACTCCGTCACCGCGGAGGTGAACACGACGACGCCCAACGTCACGCTGCCGGTCGCAGGCTGGCAGGGGCTGACGACGGCCGGCACGCCCGGGCAGTACCTGATCACCGGCACGACCACCAACCCTGCCGACACGAGCCAGACGGCTGGTCTCCTCTACGTCGGCCCGATCACGGCCCAGGGCGGAGCCGGCTATTCAATGGTCATGCCCGACCAGGGGAGCGACACGACTGACGGCACCACCGCTTACTCGGCCGACAACCTTGGCAGCGGCCAGATGCGGATCGTGGGCACCTACTCCAACACGGGCGCCGCCAACGAACTCGGATTTGTCTTTACCGGCACGGTCGATGACCTCGACAACCCGGCGAGCTACGTGTCGATGCCCTTTCCGACGCTCTCCGCCACGTGGAACGTGCCCCACAGCACGTCGGGCGGGCTGGTCGTGGGCAACTACGACAGTTCCACGTCGGGCGGCCTGCCGGACGGCGGTGGGCGGGCGTATGTCTATGACGCGGTGAATCGCGAGTATCTCGTGCCGAGCATGGTGTACCCCGGCTCCGCGGCCAACACGGCCTACGGCATCTGGTGGAACGGCGGCACGAGCTACACGATCTGCGGTGGCTGGTCCGAGAGCCCGGTCAACAATCTGCTCGACCCGAACCAGCCGATGCCGCTCTCGAAGGCCCTGCTCGTGGACTTCGATTCGGCCACGCGGCAGTTCTCGAACTGGAAGTCGTTCACCTACACGCCGCCGTCGGGCGGTGGCTCGGGGATCACGCACTTCGAAGGCATCAGCGGCGTCGAGCCGGGCAAGTACACGCTGGCTGCGACGTCGTTCGTGAACGGCGCGACCGTCGCAGGCTTCGTGACGGTGTATCGCAATGCCAACGGCACGTTCGGCGAGATGCAGTGGACCGATCTCGCGCCCCCCGTGGCGGGAGGCGCGGCATTCGCCGACTCGGTGTATGGCAACGCCGTGGTGGGCATCGATCCCTCGAGCACCGGCGTGAACGCCTACCAGGCCACCATCACGCCGGGCGGGAACCTCATCAGCGGCAACATGGAGCACGGCGTGGCCGTGGCCGGCTCCGCCAACGTGATCGCCGCCAACACGATCGGCCTCACCGTGGCCGGCAACGTCGCTCTGGCCAACCGGGGCGACGGCGTGCGGCTCTTGCCGGGTGCGAGCGGCAACCTCGTCGGCCGCGCCGATCCGGTGACGTCGATCGCCTACTTCAACACGTCCGAGATCACCGCCGACTCCTCGCTGCCGGTCGAATCGTGGACCGGCATCCGCGGGCTCACGAACGGCGACTACCTGATCACCGGCTCGACCGAGTCTGGCGGTGTGACGAGCGGCCTGCTCTACGTCGGACCGCTCGACGGCGCCGGCGGCGCTGCCTATGCGATCAACTTTCCCGGCGGCGCGGGCACGGCCACGAGCGTCTACGGTCCCGACGATCTCGGCAGCGGGAATGTGCTGCTCGTGGGTACCTACGTGCTCACCGGCAACGAGACCCGCTACGGCTTCGCGTTCCGCGGGAACCTCGCCACGATGGCCACCGATGCGGCCAACCCGGCGAACTACGAGACGATCTGGAACGGCTCCGAATTCAACTACCTCCACAGCACGATGGGCGGGCTGGCGGTCGGCAACTACATCGCCAGCAGCTCGTCGACCGAAGCCGGCCGGGCCTACATCTACGACTTCGACACCGAGCAGTTCACCGACATCGTCTTCCCGGGCACGCTCTCCAACACCGCCTACGGCATCTGGGACAACGGCGACGGCACATACACGATCTGTGGCGGCTTCTCGCAGCTGCCGGTCAACAACGCCGACGACAGGCTCCGGCCGATCGGGATGGCATCGCTCGTGGATTACGACCGCGCGAGCGGCACGTTTTCCAATTGGCGTTCCTACAGCTACCAGAGCCCCGACCAGGCCACGGCCGGCACCCATTTCATGGGCATCAGCAGCGTCGAGAAGGGCGTCTACACGCTTTCGGGATCGGCCTTCGTCTCCGGGGAGATCGTGTCGAGTGGCCTGGCCACCGTGGTCCGCCAGACCAACGGTTCGTTCGGCGACATGGCCTGGGTGGACCTCGCGCCGCCGGAATCGGTGACGGGCGTGGACGGCCTGCCGAGTGCGAACTCGGTCTACGGAAACGTCGTGGTCGGGATCGTGCTCGGGGAAAGCGGCTCGGCCAGCTACCAGGCACAGGTCAACGTCGGCTTCCAGCTCTCAAACGTGATCAGTGGCAATCGCGGCAACGGCATCACGATCGCCGGCGCGAACGACAATCAGGTGGCGATGAACTTCATCGGCACGTCGTTCTCCGGCAGGGCAGCCGTGCCGAACCAGGCCAATGGCATCCTGATCACGGAGCGGTCGAGCGGCAACATGATCGGCGGCCAGGCGACGGGCGGCAACGACCCGACTGGGAGCGTGTTCGTGCGGCCCCCGCAAGGCAACCTGATCTCCGGCAACCGGGAAACCGGCGTCATGATCATCTGCAACTCCACCGCCAACACGCTCTCGGGCAACTTCGTGGGTACGACGGCGTCGGGCAACTCGCCCCTCAGCAACGGGGCCGACGGCGTGGCGATCGTGAACGCCAGCGGCAACTCGCTCCTCGGCACCACGTTCCGCCAGGATCCGTTCGTGTTTTACAACGTGCTCTCCGGCAACCGCGGCAACGGCCTCAGGATCACGAACTCGAACGACACGATCGTGCAGGCCAACTTCACGGGCCTGGGCGCCAACAACGCCACGGTCGTGGCCAACGGCGGCAGCGGCATCCTCGTCAACGGCACGTCGGCCCGCACGATAGTGGGCGGCCCGATCCCGCTCGGCAACGTCAACTCTGGCAACAACCGCTATGGGATCGAGGTCACCGGGCAGGCAAACGGCCTCGTGGTCTTCAACAGCTTCGTCGGCATGGTGGCGTTCGGCAACGCCGCTCCCAACCGGCTCGACGGCATCCGCATCACGTCCACCGGCGGGAACAACCTGATCCGCACCTGCCTCGTGGCGGGCAACCTCGGCAATGGCATCGTGCTTGCTGGCCGAGCCACGGGCGTGACGATCGAGGACACCGCCGTCGGCACGGACTACGCGATCCAGACGGCGATCGCCAACGGGGGCAGCGGGATCGTGATCACCGACGACGCGCACGATAACGCCATCGGTGGCTTCCAGGTCTCGATCCAGACGAAGGTGCACCTCTCGGGCAACACCCGCTACGGGCTCGAGATCATCGGCAAGGCGCGAAACAATCGCGTGTACAACTCCGTGATCGGGGCAGGCTTCGAGGCTGACAATGCGATCCCCAACGCGCTCGGCGGCATCTTCATCGGGCCGCGCACGTTCGGCACGATCCTCGGTGGTGCGCAGCCCATCATGGCCAATCGCGTGGTCACCAACGGCGGCGCGGGCATCACGATCTCGGGGTCGATCGGCACCCAGGTGTTCGGCAACGAGATCCGGGGCAACACGGGCAACGGCATTGTGCTCGCGGCAGCCGCGTGGGCCAGAATCGGCGCCGACGGGAGCGGCAACACGATCGTCAACAACACGGGCTACGGCCTGTTCGCGACCGGCAATTGCGCCCGCACCCGGGTGGTTCGCAACACGGTCACCGGCAACACGCTCGGCCAGGTCGACATCTCGTCGGCGACCGGCATCACCTACGTGCCCTGATCTGCCGGCCCTGTCACGCCACGAAGAGCCGCAAGCCGGCCCACGCGGCCCCGATCGCCAGCACGTTCGTCGCCACGATGTACGCGACCGCCGTGCCGGCGCGGCCATGCTCGAAGAGTTCGAGCGACTGGAAGGCGTAGCTCGAATACGTCGTAAAGCCGCCGAGCAGGCCGACGAGCAGGATCGTTTCCAGGCCGCCAGGTAGCGTGCCCCGCGCACGGCAAAACCCCGCAACCGCCCCGAAGGCGAACGACCCCGCCACATTCACGAGGAGCGTGCCCCACGGCAGGGCATGCCCCAGAAGCGTGGCAGCGACGGCATTGCACGCCACGCGGAGCAGCGTGCCCAGGGCTCCGGCGCCGACCAACCAGACGATGTGCGGAAGTGTCATGCCGCGCAGTGTGCCGCGCTGGCACATTCCTGCCCATCCCGGCCCAGCCCACTTGCTTTCCAGGAAGAATCGCATATTTTGAATTGTCAAAACTATTTTTTTGGAGCCCCAAAATGCACTCTTCGGGGTGGCGTCTCTCCCGCTCGGCATTCAGCCTGGTCGAACTGCTCGTGGTGATCGCGATCATCGGCGTCCTCGTGGGGCTGCTGCTGCCGGCCGTGCAGAGCGCCCGCGAAGCAGCCCGGCGGTCGCAGTGCGGGAGCAACCTCCGCCAACTCGGCCTGGCGCTCCACTCATGCCTCGACGCCCGCCGCCGCTTCCCTGCCGGCTACCTGGCCGACACGGCGAGCCCGGCTCGCGACCCCGACACGTTCGATGCGGCTCCCGGCACAGGCTGGGGCCTCGCCATCGCGCCGTTCATCGAAGAGGCCGCCACGGCCACGGCCTACGACGCCTCGGCGGGCGTGGCCGCCACGAGCAATCGTGAGGTCGTGTCACGCCGGCTCGGCGTGTTTCTGTGCCCCACGTCCACCGGACCCCGCGAACCGTTCGCGGTGCAAGACGAAAGCGGCGCTCCGCATGCCTCCGGCACACGACTCGGCCGCACCGACTACGTGGCCAACGCGGGACACGAAGATCCTTGGGATGTGGCCCCGCGGGCATCCTGGGAGGGGATCGCCAACGGGCCGCTCTACCGCAACTCGCGCACCCGGCCGGCCGAAGTGACCGACGGACTTTCGAAGACGGTGTTCATCGGCGAGCACTCCCAGGCGCTCTCACAAAAGGCGTGGGCAGGCGTCGTACCCGGGGCGTGGTGCCAGCCGACGGACAAATTTCGCTCACTCGCCGGCACCGCGCCGGAGCACGCCGCGGCATTCGTGCTCTCTCACAGCGGCCCGGCGGCGAACGAGCAGGCGGTGATCCACGTGCCCAACGACCCGGCCAGCCACTGCGACCAGATGTTTTCCGAACATCCGGCGGGCGCGAACGTAGTGTTTGGCGACGGCTCGACGAGGCTCGTGGCGGCAGCCGTGGCCCGCGACGTGTGG
>Ga0208856_1000043_pt1 | contig 53664 bp, 54 predicted proteins | sample LakMenEpi13Jul12_FD_150690 | JGI IMG/M metagenome (GOLD analysis project Ga0208856, IMG submission 150690) | Freshwater microbial communities from Lake Mendota, WI - 13JUL2012 deep hole epilimnion (SPAdes) | ecosystem: Environmental > Aquatic > Freshwater > Lentic | place: Lake Mendota, Madison...
ATATCCTAGATTACCCATTTGCATTTGCAATGCACCAGGTGACAAAGGTGAACCAGTAGGAACTATTTGTGCTGGCATTACCCCACGTTGTTTTGTCGGGCCGTATGCCATTTGCATTAATGGTTCATTTAACCCAGCTATTGTTCCTTTTGTTAATCTTCCAGCTGTGTATAACGGAGTGCCACCAGCTGATCCATAGCTTGCATTAGAAGCTGATATCATTCCAGGCCCAGCTCCGGTTCCACCGCCGCCGCCACGACCACCAATTCCACCACCAGGAGAAGTTAAATACGGTGTTGCATTATAGGCGCCTGCTTGACCTGCTTGAACATAGTTTTGCAAACCTTGTGTTAATTCCTGTTCATGCATTAATACTTGTGGTTTTAGAATTCTTCCAAGAGTCGCGTTTAATAGTGGTACAGCCGGACCAAACGGACCAGAAAAATATTCTCCAGTTACAGGATATGGTCTATCCTCAAAGTGTTTTCTTTCAAACCTATAAGGGTCTATCGGTCTTAGTGGAGAAATATCATTGTAGTACAAGAATTTTTCCATCGGACTTCCATAAGTGTCCGAAGTAAACATTGCCCCACCTTGCAATTTCCTATACCAGGACGGTCTGTAATACTGAACTTTTCCTCCAGCAAATGGTGTGTTGCCAAGCGGCCAAAAACGACCCTGTCTTATGGGGACAAGTCCTTCTGTTAGTTGTTCTTTTTTATCTTCATAAGTATCACCACCAGGTGTAATACCAGAAAGAATTGACCTTGCTTCAACTACTCCACGAGCTGCTTTAGTTGTGAAAAACGGTGAATAAACTCTTTCTCCATCTTTATCTTTTGGCTGACTATACCCACCTATTGTCCTGTCCACTGTCATCGCTGTTGTTCCAGCCGCAAAAATAGGAAGAACTCTTTTGCCAACCATACCACGCATATACAAATCAAGAGGACCATTAAACCTAGATGTATCTAGTTGCATTCCTAGCGTGCCGAAATATCTATTCAAACGCTCAACACCTTGAGAAACTGCAGTCCCGGCTACAGAATAATCTTGCGGATTTTTATAAGTGCCGACTCCTAGTGCACTTTTAATTGCTCCAAATGGATTTTTATCGAATACAGTTCCAAACGTTGGAACAAAAGTAATAGATTGACCAGAGCCCAATGGGTCTATGCTAAATTCACTTGGCTTAAATGCCGCTGTTCCAAATTTTCTTCTACCCAAAGGCGACAGCGCGTTGAAAGGCCTTCTTAGATTGCTGGCTATTAAAGACTCTGTTCCACGCGTGAATGGATCGAACAATGATCTAGCTGCTGCGCCACCGGAAGAGCTAGAAGTAGTTATTTTCAATAAAGCTTCAACTGCATTTCTTGCATTTTGTTCAGAAGAAATAGATTGATTAAAAGTTCTGTACGCACTAATATTAAATAGCGTTGACAGTGCCGCCGCTTGTGCTTCTGCGTACTGCGAAGCTGGTATAGACTTCTTTAAGTTTGTTAATACATTTTGTATGTTAACAAACATGCTTTCGGTAGTAGAACCGCCCTGACCAAGAACTGCGTTTGTCTGCGAAACATATCTAAATATTTCGTTCCTTAATTCATCAAGTCTAGTTGTAATTGTTGATGATTTACTTGAAGACTGTGCTGCTGCAGCTAAGTCAGAATCTTTAACTATGTTTCTTATTCTTGAATAAGACTCTTCCAAGAATCTTGAATCAATCCCTCTTTCTCTAGCTTGCGCAGAGAGCAGCGGCTTCATCTCTTCTAGTCGAGCAACGAAATCTCTTGCCTGCTGAGCGGTTCTAACTTCTGATACTTTGCCTAACCCAGCTCTTGTAAAAGTTTCAGGAGCTATAGTTTCAAGCTCTTGCATTATCTTATCTGTGTACCCATAACCAAAAGTTCTCTTCCTGAATATATCAGTGCCTTTTAGTATTTCAGATTCACTATATGTGTTGCTAATTTTTCCAGTTGAATCTATTAAATTATATCTGTCGCCAGTTTTATCTAATTTAAATGCTTTTCTAGTTCCACCCTCTTTCATCATTACTTCTTCACCACTTAAAAGGCGAGATATAACTTGAGGATTATTTATGTCTTGAGATCTATTGCGGAATCTTGACAATAAACCGAACAATGAGTTTGGTTGATCGGCGTCAATGTCCATTGCATTTTTGAATCGCCTTGATCTGTCAGAGTTACCTAAAACAAAATCTAAAAACTTTGAACCAGATTGTCCATCTACATCATAGGCGGGTGTTCCAGGCATGCCAGCAGCAAAGCGTGCATGCTTGGTGAGCATTTCGGTACTTCTAGTTGGTAATGGTCGGTAAGTTCCTCTTAAGGTTTCTCCAAAAGTTTCTCCAGAGAATTCATTTGTTGAATAAGAAGTTATTTTGCCTTTAGTTCCCTTGGTAGCGTGCCATATATGAAAGTCTGCTCTGCTACCAGGAAGATCGCCAAATGGCTGGACTGTTGACCCAGGTGAATATTGTAGAGGTCCTTTTTGTGCCATTTCGGCAAAAGATCTGCGACCAAACAAATCGGCTGGGTTAAGTTTAATGATAGGTATGTGTAGGTCTGAGGCAAAAAAGTTCGCAACATTTTTAAATGATGTTTTAATTGAACTAAAATCTAATGTTTGTCCAGACCTTGTTTGATAAACTCCTTCTAATTTGTTGAATCCTATAGATTTAGATACTGGGTCATCTATAGCCATTCTTCCAGCTAGATTTTTTATTATAGACTGTTCTCTATCGGGCAGGTGCGCAAACTTACCCTTGTCTACCGCTTCGCTTATCAAAAGCGGCTTCATCCCAAAGAGGTTGAAATTTCCTTCAAATATTCCTGAGGTTATTTTTTTGTTTCTAATTAAAAAAGATTTTAAATTTGTAAAATCGTTTGGATCAAATCCCCTATTAGCCAAACCATTTCTGACTATATCTTCGGATACCATCCTTCCTTCTAAATCTTTTAATGGTATCCCTAATACTTGAGCTGTTTTTCTTTGTAAGAATTGTTTCTTTACACTATTTAGTGGACCAACAAAATCTTGATACACAGCTTTTTCTGGTTTTAGAATAGAAGAAGCGCGATCAACTAAATCGTTTCTAGAAAATGAATTCCATTGGTTTTTAATTTTTAACTTTACACCATGTTGGAATTCTTTGCTGGTAAAATATGTATTGGTTTCTTCTACAACTTCTTTTAAGAATTGATCTGATGTTTTTCCTGCCCCTGCAACATTTGCCAAAGCTGTTTCATAATCTTTTCCGCCCTTAACACCTTTAAGTCTATCAAGCAGTATGTCAAAGTAACTTTCTTCATCTCCATGGATTTTCATCTTTCCAATTGAGATCATATTGGTTGGATGAGTCTTAGCCCCTGGAGTTACAACCTTGATTTGATTTACAAAACTGTCAGTTTGTTTTGGGTCTAAACCTTTAGATGAAAGTCTTTGGCTTAAAAGTTTTTTGTATTCACTTTCCTGTTGACCTAAATAAAAACCAGACCTAGTAAAACTTGAGTCTCCAGGACCACCTGCACCAAGGATCGATACCTGATTAGCCATCTTAGATAGTCTGCTAGAATACTGTGCTTGTATCTTTTGCATTGCAGAAACTACGTCTGCGGACCTTGGGCTAGAAGAAGATAATACTCTTGAATGTTCTATCGAGTTCTGTAAGGCGTCGTAAGCTTTTCCGTAAACCCTAAACTGTTGTGTTCCTGCCCTTATTCCTGCGTTTAAACCTCTAAAGGCTGGTATCGTATCTATTATCCCGGGGCCAATTTCCCCATCAGAGTTTTTAACGCCAAATGCGAGGGCTTTAGCATAATTGGTAGCTCTCTTCATCCCCGGGTCTCTAGCCCCTCTAGAGGCCTCGTAGGCGGCTCTGGCGCCCTTCCTAGCCTTGTGCAGGGCATCTACGAATCTAGGTTGCTCGTTGGCTCCCATAGCTGTTGTAGCAGCGTTAAATGCCCCTGAGGATTGAGCTGACTTTTTTAAGAATGCATTCCCAGCGGTGGCCATATCATGGCCGACTTCTCCAAGAACTTCAGTTAAGTTTACAAACCCTTTTGCTGCCTTTTCTTTTATCGGACTTAAATCCGATATGCTGGCCATAGAATATTTGAAAGTATTCATCGAGCTCTTAGATGCATTAAGAGCTGCTCCACCACCTTCGAATGGCAAGATCATTGTTGCCATTGTTGTCACTGATGTTTTTACAAAGTCGCTTACAACATCAACAGGATTGTACCAGTTTATTTTTTTTCTGTTATCGTCTTTTCCAAAGAGTGGATCTGTGACCATTCTTTGTGCGCCCCATAGGGCTGGAAGTTCGTACGGCATTCTTCTGCCGACTCTAATCATCCTTTGTTGAAGGTCTTCTTTAAGACCCCAAATCGCAGCTGGCTCTGAAGTTAATCCTCTTCCAGCTTGATCTAATTCATTCTTTGAAAATGAATAACCAAAATTTTCAAAAGTTCCGTGTCTAGACCCAAGATAGCCAGTTGTTAATTCATCGCCAGATTCAAAGACCAATTTTTCATATGGATCGTTTACGCCATTGATAGCTCTTTTAACGCCTTGTAAATTGTCAAGATGTCTTCTAACATCTATCATATCTTTAATTAAAGACGTTTGACCAGATTCTTCTATTTTTTGGGCTAACTTAAGGCCACCCTTCCTGAGCATCGCTGCGCCAACGCCAGCAACAAGCATCGTTGTTCCTGCGTGCGCAAAGAAGCGCATAACAGGATGGCCACCTAAGGCTTTTGAAACCGCACCGCTATCTTGGGAAATGCCTTCTGTTTCACCCTCGTTAAGAGGTATGTCGCGAGACGTTACACCATTACCCAAGTTATGTAATGGACCACGATCTCTAATCAAGACTTTCTCCTGTTACTTTAATCCCCATAATTTTTGAGCAATGGGGTCTGAATAACTAGCTTCTCCTTCTTTCTTAGAAAGATTATGTCTAGCTTCACTGGTTTTTTTCTTCTCTATTTCTTCTTCTGGATCAATTAATTGAAGGTTGATATTTGTTGGCTCAACGCCATTTATACTTTGTTGTATTTCAATAATTTTTTCAGATAGTGCAACGTTTTCTGCTAACTGAGAAAAGGTCATCCCATCTAAATCTTTAGGGTTATACGTATGTATAGTAGCGAGAACAAAAGCTTTCATTAAACTTCTAACTTCGTTAGCTTTCTCTCTTTTATCCTCTAGTATTTTTTTGGCTATTTTGGCGGAATAGAAACCAGATACGTCGACTATCTGCTGCGACAAGGAAGATATTAAACCAGGAGGCAAAGAATTAATATTAAAATCTTCAGGATAGATAACCGCAGCGCCGATAATAATATCTTCTATATCTACCGAAGAGTGGGCATCCGAGTTTTTATACTCTATGATTTTGTCGTATTCTTCAAATGTTAATTCTCTGAAAAACACTTCTTGTTTTTTAACTAAAGTGCTAAAGATAGAACCATATCTTTTTTTTAACTCATAGAGTTTTTCTGGATCCATAATTAAATTATAATTGTCTTACCTCTAAGGCGACGAATCCCGATGCCTCTAAAACTTCTTGCGAAATCAAAGATGGAACTCCAGCCATAATACCACCAGTATTATTTTTATCGTACTCAGGATACAGCATGCAGAGTTCTGATATGGCTTCTTCATTCCACATGTTAGCTTCTGCAGAAGATAGTTGGCCGGCTTGAACTAATTGCTCCATCTTCTTAACAAGATTCTTGTATTCTAATCTAGATAGAACTCTCCAAACAATGTGCTTATCAAAAGATAAAGAAGTTACATAAATATCTCCATACACTTCTTTCCAATGCTTGATGATCCCGGCGGTTGGCCCACCTTCCCATATCTCCTGTTCGTCATCTAAATCTTCGACAGATTTTGATTCATCGTCAACCTGTGCCACCTCAACAGGCTCTGCGGTTATCTCTATAACTTCATCAACGTTGACTTCTTTTGCCATTTCAGGGTTTGTGGAAATGGAAACTTTTCTCTGCGTAGCCATAATATCTCCTTGTATTAAAACACTAGTTCACTTATCATTATACATTATATATACAATATATTCAATATATTTAATTTAAATTATTTGAAGACTGATCCGTTGCGGATTGTCCATTTCTTCCTTGATTAGTATCGGAAGTATTTTGAGTAGTTCCAGACTTGATAAAACCAAGATTTACTTCACTAAAATAAAGATCTCTGGCTATGAACTGATAGCTCTCAGCAACTGGTTGTCCACCTGTGCCGTAAGAAGTCGCCATGCCAAGAAGCTGTACTTCTTGCAGAACTATTTTCATTGGGTTAGCATTATTGTCAGTTCTTATTAATCTTTCATTTATATCTGACACAATCATTCTATCTAGATTGTCTGTTATAACTCCCCCTGTGGTGCCGCTATAATCAAGCGGACTCATAGAGGCTTCTTGAGCACCATAGAGAATGACAAAATTAAACGGTGGATGAGCACTAAAAATATTATGACCAGAATCTTTAGCGATTTTTGACAAAGGATCTGCTGTTATTCTGTCAAGCTGACTATAGGCCCAATATTTTTCTATGTTTTTTTGGTCATCAGCTGACTCTAATTTTGACCTTAAAGAAGAAACAACTCCACCCATACTCTCTTGCGGTGTAGGGTTCTTAACTCTTACCGAAGCTGCTTGCTCTATCAGGTCCGTCATTCTTCTAGGGTAACGAGTGTATATCGTAAATTCACCACTAACGATTCTTGTGCCATATAAGACTGTATCGTAATTATAAGACCAGAAACCATATAGTGGTTGCTTTTCCTGTTTAATTGAATAACTAAAAGATGATATATCTAATTCATTTTCTGGTTCAAAAAGTCCATCAACATAAACCTTGATGTCTTCCCCGCCAAAATAGTAATCATAATAATTACTAAATCTTTTGTCTTTATTATCCCCAGCTAATCCACCAGACCAAACTGAATCTAAATTAGATAAAGGATTAAAATTTTCTTGATAATAACTATTTGACACTTTTTTTCCTTAAGAAATTATTTCATCTGTTATTAAATTAGAATACATGGCGGTTACGGTCTCGCCATTAACTGTATCCCCAAAAATATTTCTATTAATATTCAAAATATTATTTGTTTGTGCATCAGTCATATTACCATACTTTTCTTTTTCATACGCCATATTAACCATGGGCTGTATACCTCTAGCCATGAACGTGTATGTTTGCTCTGTGATAAGGTCGTCTACGGACATAGTCTGGCCTTCATCTACTATGGTCACGCCAAATATTTTCATCTTAGCTGCATTTCCATACTCATTAAAGAATGTCAATACAATATCAAAAGGTGGAAGCATGTCTGCTAATGGGGCAAAAAAACCATTGCTTCTAGCAAGGTATTCTTTGTATTGCTTTATTCTATAAAAAGCATATTCGTTAAACACCGTGAATATTAATGAGCCAGCGATAGTTCTGCCACCCTTAATAAACCCCCTAACATTAGAATGGCCCAACGTTCTAACTGGACTATTTTCCCTGTGTATTGAATAGGATATTGTTTGCAGTTCACCTATATCTATAACGTCACCAGCACTGGTGATTCTACCATCTGGACCTATTTGAGGAATTATCATAGTGGCAACCGTATCGGCTCCCGAAAATGACATGTTGGAAAGTATTGATTTAAAATCAGTTGCTGGGTCGTATTCTGGTCTTACTTCAGAAAAACTAGAAATATTTGAAGTTTGATTTACTTCTTGCATTTTTACCTAACCAGTCTTTTAAATAAATAATGCATGGGTGTTACCCCATGCATTACTCATAACTTGTAATTGTTTAAAATTACGGACGGATAATATTTGAATTAAGCCCTGAGTTTGTTACTGCGTCTTGGCTCAAAATGTCATTAAGCTTAAGAGAACTTTGATCAGCTTCTTTGTCCACCTTGATGGCGTACATAGGGCCGAGCTCTCTAGCTACATAAGTCATTGTTTCTTCGATAACGATATCGTCCATCGAAGCTCCCGAACCTTCGTTCAAGAGTTCAACTCCGTAGATTGAGCGAACTGCTGCTTGTCCATATTCATTAACAAAAGTTACTGTAATGTCAAATGGTGGAATTTGGTCAGCGTAATAAGGAACCTTTTTAACAACGTCCTTGCTAAAATTACCAGCAGTTCCTAAACCAGCTATACCTCTACCTACTGACTGAGTATCACCTGGGAGTGTGTTATGTGCTCTGGTGTAGAACATTTGCTTTGAATCTTGTGATTCATAATTCTTGTCCAACATTGTGTAAAGTGCTGGGCGATCAAAAACTGTAAAAATTAATGATCCAGCGATGCCACGCTTTCCTCTTGAGAAAGATCTTGGGTTTGGTGAACCCATTGTGTAAATAGGTGCTTTTTCTCTTGTTACAGAAAATGTAATTCCTGAAAGTGCGCCAATCTCTACTCCACCAAAAGTTGCAACTATGTCTGCACCTGAAAATGTAGTATAAGTGTTAAGATATTTATTTACTGGGTTATATGATTCTGCTGCCATTTGCTACCCTCCAACCGGTATATTATATGTTAATGGATATTTGAACCTGGATCGAATTAAGTTCGAACGCAGGTGTTAATACGAGGTCTACAATCGCCATGTTATCTGAAGGAACATATGTAACATTGAAGTCACTCTCCAGCAAGGCACCTTTAACTTGCATCCCGCGTAAGCCTGAAGAAATTGCTGTTTCCATTGAATTTCTTACTTGTATTGTTGATGGTTCGCCAATGAACTTTTGACATACTTGACGAACTAGTTGTGAAGCCTCATCTACGATTCTCTTAGTTGAGAGTCTTAGGTAGTCTGAATTTGCTGCCGAGTAAGTTACTGCTCCACCGAATACTGCAATCTTATTAAAGTTCAATATAACAGCGTTTACTGCTGCGGCATTCAGGGTTACTTGCTGCACTCTCGTAGGGGCGTAACGAAGAGCTTGAACATTGTAAAGAGCTTTGTTTGTTAGGCCCGTGTACGATGGTGTTCTACTCATAGTCGCCGCAAGCGATGCTGCTCCGTTTGAATAACCGTAATCTGTAGTTCCACCAGAAGTTGTTGTAGCGTATCCTACTGGTTTTACTTCTGTAGCTATAATTGAAACATACGAACCAACAGCCTTCATAAGCGCATTATTCCTGTCCGCCAAGAGTGCCAAAGAAGAAGACATATGTGATGAAACTTGCGCTGGTGTTAAAGTTTCTCTTGAACTTGCTACGTATGGCGCTATACCCATCACTGCAATGCACGGGTTTGTATTTTCGGAAATATCTTTTACTTTACTTGCTACCTTATATGCCCAGTTATTTGCTGTTGTATTGGAGTTGTTTGCGTGGAAAAGATAATCTTGTGCGTTTGGTGTCGCTCCTGTTGTGGCATCCCAGTCTGATGAATTGCCACCTCTACCCCAAGGTATGATAACATCTGGGATTGCAGCTTCTGCTGCTGCAAAAGCTGCGTTAAAAATATCTTCGCCATAACTAGCAAATCCTGCGCTAGCGCTTTTTAGTTGTCCATTTGTGTGGTCAAACTGCGTGTCATAAGGAAGTGGAACAAGGTGAATTCTTTCTGCGCCTGCAGTAATCAATTCCAAAAATGCTTTATGGAGATCTGAACCAACACCAAAAGCGTCAATAACATCTTTCTCTGTAGTAGCTTGCACTACGTCAAGGTCAGCAACCTTGTTCATAGCATTATAAGCAGTTGTTTCCGTAGAAGGATCGAACTCATTTTTGTTTCTTTTGGCTATCGCCACAATTCTTGGTCCCGCTGGGACATCTTGCCTTGAGACGCTGTAGAAGCGATCTCTAATTAATGTTGTTACACCCGGTGTAGCCATGTTATCTTTGAACCTCCGACAGAATAAGTCTTGTGATATAGTAACAACTAAGTCATAAAAATAACTATCAATATATTAACTATGGGAATTTTAATACAGGTTTTAATGACGTGGAGTAGCAGTATTCTCTAAGTCTATAAGGTTAATGTTTATATCTTCATAATTTGGAGTTGCTGCGGCTAAGAATTCTGGCTCATAGGCCATAAACTGTCTTACATCTATAGCTATCTTTTCTATCGTATTAGCTTGTGCTGCAAAGACCTTTTCGGTAGTGAGCATGTAAGTGACCGTTCTTTTGTGAACGTCCTTAGAATCCCTATTTACTTCTGAATCCGAAAGTCTTCTGGAGTAGACCAATTCTGAAGCCCCTATCTTTTTAAAGATTGGAGTATACTCCAGCATGAAGTCCTCAAAAGATTCTATTAAAGATTCAACCAAATAAGAGTTGTCCTGGTCATCACAAACAGAATTTGAATCTGGTCCTAATCTTTTTCCAACTGGAGACATGGCCGTAAATGCAACAACGTTCTGGAATCTTTGACCATAAACGTAAACATTATTATTTGTTATTTGTCTCATTCTAGGTTTAGGTTCAACCGAATGAGCTTTTCTTAATTCTAAAGAATACACTATTATTGCATCTGTGGTATCGTATTCTTGAGTTGCTGGGTTAAACCAGGTAAAAGAATTATCCCCATTTGACGTTGCCTTGATCGGATAGTTCGGAAAGCTTTCTTCCCATAAAGATTTTACAGCTGATATAAATTCCAGGTAACTTAAATTCCCATCAGACTGGAGTATGTTTGCAAAACGCGATTTATCCATCGCATCTGCCAAGCCAAGCTTTGGCATGCTGATCGGTAATTGTGCCATCTTAAGCCGCCGGTCCTGCTGATAAAGAAAGGTTAATTTTTTTCAAACCTAAAGAAGAAGTTAAATTAATATTTAATATTAATAGACCTTGTTCCTGTTCAGATTGTTCTGCCTTAAATTCATAGTCAACAATTGAACCATTCTTCTTTAATGTTGACAACATATTAGTAACACTAGTTACAACCTTGTCATACCCAAATTTTCCTATGTAATCATAGCCGTACGCTTTGACTTGGCTAGCTACATATGAAGTTAACCTCATTTGCGGAAGTTTCGAAAACACAGAATTAACATTTGAAAGGGTGTAATCACTGGTCAGGTACACTTCATATACATTACCCCTACGTGCTTTAGTGCCTCTATATATTGTGTTTATGCCGATTGAGTCAAGTGTATTTAATTGAGTAGAATTTAGGTCTACACCGTACAAAGATAAAGCCCCTGGAATTCTTTTTCTTGTTAAGCCCATATTTAATTGAGACTGGGCTATCATCCCAGCAACAGCTGCTGCAACTGAAGCGGTGTAGGTGTTGTCTATTTGCAGGTGAGAGAACACAGCCTCCCCATATACTGGCACAACGTATCTTCCTATGTCAGAAGCAATTTGCGTGCTAGAGGTAGTATTAATAAATGTAGTATATTTGTATCTAAGATATTTGCTATTTTGAATCAACTCAATATCGGATGAACTTATTCCATTTCCCCTACTGCCTATAACGCCAATTTGCACATACCCAGTTTCATTGTGGAAATCATTGCAATAGTGCACGAGTTGTGACAAGAAATCTACTCCACCAGTTTTTATTATAGAAGCTTCTAATGGAACAATTATATCTATATAGTCTAATTGTTTTATAATACTATATGTTTCAATCAATCTTTCATAATATTTTTCATAGAAAGTTTTAAGAGTTTGTCCATTAAAAACGGCATAAGCTTTGTTTCTATCTTCTACGCTTAAAACATATTCCGACATCGGGGCTGCCGCGCATATGAATATGTTTCTTGCGCCTGCGCCATATGCATCTAATACGCCCCTAAGTAAAGGGCTGTTCTTGTTCCCAGATAAAAGATCTATTGCGTTTTGTACTGAGTTTATTTTTACTGGATTATTTAATTCTAGCCCATCTGCGTGGCCTATTAATAATATAGACTGCATATTAGTTTGGCTCAGGTCATCATAAGACGGTTTGTAAGTTATTGTTGCAGATTTATTCCCTTGACCAACACCTGAGACTAAATCGTATAAAGTATCTTTTAGTTCAAATTGAACCGTTGAACTCAATAAATTTCCGTCGATGTAAGTTCTAGCTACAATAGTGTAAATGCCGCTGAATAAAGAATTTTGTGCTTCTATATTTTCTGGAATTCTATAATTAAAAACAAACTCAGTTGTTCCATTTCTCTCTATGTAGGCGTCAGGGCTTGTCGTGGAATTTGTATATCTATAAGATATAGGAACTCCTATAATTGCCCCTGATTGGTCAAGGCCCCTATAAACACTAACTGTAACGTCTGAACCATTTGCTATTGGATCGTAGGATAAACCGCCATTTAATAAGGCGGAAGTAACAGACGCTGTTCCAGAAGAAACAACAACGCTGACATTTGATTCTACTGTTCTATAACTAAATGTATTATTAGTTACCTCTTCTATTGTATGTAATCCATTAAATACTGAATCTACTCCAGCAATTGTAACTGCTTGTCCAACTTGAAAACCGTGGTTAACAACTGTAGTTATTGTTGCTTTGTTGTTTAATATTTGTTTAAATGAAATATTTTTAGAATTAGTTGATGTAGTTGAAGTCGACCTAGCATCACCGACAAATGTAAATCTAAATTTTAATCGTTGATTTTTTTTTACTATTAACACCTTAAACCTGTTTTTCTCTAGTTGCTCCAACTGTCCAGTAAACTATTTTTCCGCCCTTGCCTCTTATCGGAGCACTTGTATCTATCACATATATAGTGTGTTTGTTCGCAGCGTTGGGAATCATCTCGTAAATTCTATCACCCTCCCCTGGATTAACGGAGCCTTCAAAGTAATAAACTACATCAGAATTAACGACTATCCCCTCGTCTTCTTCGCTAGCTGATTTGGCTTCAAATCTTCCTTTTGGGAAAACGCTTCTCGTGGTTACTTGCTGAAGGTTATCTTCGTAATTGCCATTAGCTTTTTTTCTTTGTATAAAAACATCATAGCCCCATTTTTTTAAAATGTTCATAAATGATTTTTCAAGATTAATCATAATTATGCAAACCCCTCTTAGGGATAGGGTCGTAAGATAGCTCCCTAGATCTACTCGTCCCGTAAAGATCTCTGTCTGTCAAATAAGTATTTCTTCCTGTATCTGGATCTATATAATTCCCAGCATTTATAACTGGCATTGTAGGTAGTCCCTTTGGCTGGAAGCCTCTAGCTCCAGTTATGCCAGCTAACATTTCTTTTCTCAATGCTGCTGCAATCTGGCACCACGTGACAGCATTGCCCCTGCTTATGTTTGTCCTTGGGAGATTTCTTGCTGTGACGGTTAGGTCCCCCAATTGCACAGAGACGTCATCGTCGCCGCCATAACTATATGTCCTACTGAGGTCACAAGCTGTAGCCGCTTTTATATATTCTAAGCTAGTATAGTTTATTCCAGATGCTGGATTAGAATCATTAAATCCATAAATATCTCTGACCTCCATTGAATGATAATGAATTATTTCCCCAATTTCAAGCAAAGATGCTTCCGGGAAATAGGCTTGCATTTCTTCTGGGTTTAAATAAATCGGATCAACGTCTGCTGCAAACATAATTATCTCATCTGCTTTTAGCGTTATAATTGGCTTATAGGTATCGGTTGACGTACTTACATAAAGCTGCTGGTTAACTGTTATTGAAGTTCCACCGGGTATATTGCCTACGAAAACTATTTTATACGTGTCAGCAACCGTGGGGGTAAAATCGTAATAGTATTCTGAGCTAGTAAGAGCAGTCGCAGTAGTCGAAACAATTTGAGTATTATCTGATTTATAAACAGTGACCAAAACAGAGGTAGGACTGACTAGTATTTGTGCCCCAGTAACATTGTTTACGTCAACAAACTTTACTTTTATTCTTACTTGATCATTTACCAATACGGTGTCAGTTAACATGGGAGCTCCAAAAGAAATTAATATTTAATATAGTAATTATACTTATCCTATTATGGATATTTGCCCACTTACACCAACTGATATAACTTGGGCTGAAGATATAGCGCTTACGTCTTTGTCCAAAACCTCTACAGAAACAATTCCTTGAGGGTTTATGTCTATGCTTAAAACGCCAATTGTTGTTAAATTTGAATAATCTTCGTTCGAAGCATAAAATATTGTTATATTATTTAATACAATTGGGTTTATTAGGCTATCTGCATAAATTATTAAAATACCATCATAAGACACATTAGGACTATTGTAGGCTATTTCTTCTCCGTATTTCATGATTTAAATTGCTTTTCCCTCTTTGCTTGCTTGGTCCCGTCTTGTGGTATCCACTGATGCAAAGTCAACCAATCTAAAGTTGAATATTTTTCAATGTTTAAAGTTTTGTCTAAAATGGGCATACTCTCATTTTTGTTTTCTACCATTAAGACCACCACCCGGTTTATAGGACATAAGATCAAGCTACTGGTTCGTATGCGCTCACTGCGTGAATGAATACAACCCTATTAGCAATTAAATCAAATAGTAACAATCAAAATTTAAAACTTCATCCCTGGGTTAAGGCTCCAACTAATCGCAATACCTCAGCAGCGTTTTGATTGTTAGCATAATCTTTAGACGCTAAATTAGCTAAATCTTCTCTCAAGAATGGTAAATATAAATTTGCCATTCTGGTAGCTATATCGGTTGACTCTAATGGATTATATATCTTTTCTCTAAGCTTTTCATTTGCGCTACCATGGCCATACCAACCGAGGTAGCTATACCTAACTCCGCTTTCTACGGGCAACACTTGATGAGTAGCTATATAATTGCTTGGGAACATCAATATATCACCTTTTTTAGGCTTATATTTTATATTTAAATAATTAAAATAATGCTCTCCACCAATATAGTCATCGTTCACATACACTACAGAACCAACTACATTCTTCGCAGCGAACTGCATTTGCGGTTCTTCTAGACCAAAGATGTAATCACAACTATTATCGGAATGTGGGCCCAAGTATGACCCGGGACCATAGGATACAACATGCCCCTTGGATCTCCACCATATACACTTAAATAACATAGGGTATTCCATTATATACTGCAGTAAACACTTATACTTTATATCTTCGATAAAAGCTAACAAAACAATTGATTCAAGAGATTTATCTTCATGTATCTCTACGCTTCTAAAGGGCATTTCGTTGACGGTTTTTTCGTTAAAATAATAACCACTTCTATTTATATAGCAGGGCGCGCCAGTATCGGGGTTGATTGATGGTTTGTACATGTTTTCTTTTTCCCTCAATATATGGCCGCTAGCCCATTCGACAAAGTAGTCCCAATCTACGTCCAAGACTTGTTCAAAAAGTAATATTCCGTCACCCAACTTTTTTGGAGATACTTTTTTGTAATTAAACTTTTCTTTCAACATTACGATGCCATCCTGACTGTATGCGATACGCCTAATTATATCACAAACATTTAAGTTGAGTTTTCTTTAAGTAGTCATAATTTTCTTTTTTTATATATTTTGAAAAGAAAAATAAATTGGCAGTAAACACTTCCGGCGATAAAACTTTATCGACATTATATTGAGGCTTCCACCTCACCGCATTGTGAAATTTATCGAGCAAATATATGGTGCCCCTACCATAAGCCCCCTGCTTTACCTTACGGTCTATGGGATTAATCCTATAAATATAATATGAATTACCATTATCTATACCATCTAAAAAGCCATTATCAGAATCTATATTCAAGATTCTTTTATCCATTTTATATAAAAGAGATTTTATAGCCAATGAAGAAAAATTTTCTACGTTTACAATAAGCTCGATACTTCCGCTAATGTGGAGAGAGTTATTGCTGGTGGTGCAGTATGAATAGCTGTTTAGCTTTGGTTCTAGAAAAAACGTATCCATATTTATATTATGATATTAGATTATCCCTAATATCATATCGTATAACTTATCTAATTCATTTAATTTTAAAGTAAAATTATTTAGAATGTATTGCTCAATAGTGTCATTGGCCGTAGAATTATGACCCGGTATATTAATTAATTTATTCTCAAATTTATAATTACTAATATTTTCTATATTAAATTTTTTTCTAATGTCTTCCATCAAATTGTGGGAGCTATAAAGCAAAGTATCAAATGTGGCAATAAAAAAATTATTCTTATATTTATCCTTCGCATTTAAAATATATCGAAAGTATTCCAAATGGGTGTCTAGGATGTGATCTATTGTTTCTTTGAAAATCATAGAACGTATATAAGCGTCCAAAGTCTTTTCATCTTTATATATATGTTCAATGTTATCTTTTTTATTCTGATAAGACACCAATGAAGATGCTGTCCCCAAGCTTCTTCTTAAAGTAACTACGCAGGGGATACCTTTTGACAGGCTTCTTTCAATATTGGATACTTCATGAGTTAAGGCTCTATTTATAGAGATGGTAGGAAAAGTTTCCAATAAAAGTTTTCTAAGGCTATTATTGCCTTGGCGCTGAAAACCGTCAACGCAAAAAAGATGTGTACTTTTACTACTTATCGGTCTGGTAAAATTCAATAAATTATAATAACTTCTTATATCTACTGTGTCCATGTAAGACCAAATTCTAACTCATCCATAGATTACCAAATCTACAACACAAAGACTTAGTCTTTGATTATTACAGTAGTCCCCTGAAGAGATGGAATATGATAAAAGCATATATTATCAATTTTTCTAAGATTTTCATGCATTATATAATATGGTGACATCAAATGCATATTCAAGACTTTTGCAGAAAGTGAATTTGACACCCCATATGTAGTCATCATATCACCACTGGTACCAAGAATTATTGTTCCGCCGCTTGCCATAGAATCTACTAATTTAAGAAAAATATCATCATCAAAATAACTGACTAATACTTCCGCGGATGTTAAGATTAGATCTAAATCTTTCGGACCTTCTCCATTTGCTATATCTATCAAGTTTACAACATCAAAAGCTGTTTCCTCTTCATCATAAAACTCTTCTAGTCTATTTAGCCAGAAGTCATTAGATACAAAAACATTTTCTCCACAGAAAGTAGATAAGAAATTACTCTTAGTATCTACTCCGCTACCAATCAATAGCGTCCTGTTTGGTTTTATCATTCTAACTAACATTTCGTTTATTACATGATTATACAACAACCCATTTGTGAGTATCGGCATTTTTGCAACTAGTAATTCAGGCCTTCGGATTTCTCCGTACCCATAATTGGTCGACTTTACAGATCTATCCATGCCAAGGGAGATTTCATTCTCCACAATTTTAGCATTAATTAATGCTTGTTCTTGAATTGATAAAGCGTCTACTAACTTTGTTTTAGAAAGATTATGTGACCCTTTTGCAATATCAACCCAGGTTGGGGCGACCCATTTGCCATGTGCAAAATTCGTGATTCTGTTTTGTTCTTCTAACATTTAGATACCCGATTCGTTTATTTTTGCTGCATAAAGCTTATAATTGTATAAATTATTAATTATTTTCATAATTAATACTTTTCTTAATCTTTGAGTTTCTGGTTCGATAAAATCCTGAGACATAATTCTATCTTGATATGGATATATTTCATTAACTTTTTCTATAAATACATCTATTTCTATGCTAGCATAATCTTGTTCTGCTAGTCCTATTTCTAGACATATCTTATCTAATCTCGATTTTAGATAAGATGTATATTCTGTAGGGTTAAATTTCATTTTTGACTCCTATGACCAAGGATCTGAATATGCTTGGAATAAATATGAATTAAATTCTTCATCAATTGGTATCCTGCCTTGACCTTGTGCTCGATTAAATTGAGGGCCATCTTTTGCGTAACTTTTTGTAGCACTATTATACCTTAACTGATATAGCGCAGAAAAATTCATAAATTCTGTCATTATTAATTATATCTCTAATAAATTTTTTAAAATTGCGATATTATTTTCAAGCATCTTGTAAGTTCCTTCTTCATTAGAGCTAGAATATTCATCAGGTAGAATAACACCATTCGTATATGCGTCTTCTGGATCGAGACCCAAGATCCTTGCCACTCTATATATATGAAGTTTCTTTTGATGTATAACTTCATCTGTTAAATGCTGCTTTAATTCTTCTGGGATACTGTCAAAAATTGCCATAATGTATAGGTTTCCTTTTTGCGGGTAGTATTATTCAAGTTCTGCAATTAAAGATAATAAATCTTTATACACTTCTACAATTTCCTGTAAATCGCGCTCTATGTGAGAAGCTGCGCTATTAGAATCAAAAGTTCCGGCCACCCAGGTGTCTATATCAAAAGAACTGTTAATGCCCAATTGAGCGGTTAGGGCAAACATTCTATTCGCCATGTATCTTTTAGCCACTTGAAGCTCTTGAAGCTTCTCTTCTGGCGTTAACAGATTAAAAATATCAGATGCCATTTATATTCCTTTTGTTTTGGATTCTTGTAACTTATATAGTAACTACTCAAAGAAAAATGTTATAAAAAATACCTATAAAATCTATTGTTCTGGCGAATTAAGGTTAGGTAGGCCAGAGTACTTTGGACCTATTCTATCGCCGTCTGCATTGAGGCCAGTTCTAATGCCCTTAACCCAGGTCCATGGTTTTTCTATACTATTTCTAGATTTAAGGTCATTGTATTTTTGTCTTTCTGCAACTAGTCCTGGGAAATCTGATCTATTAACAACTTCAAAATCAGCACTTGGCATTAACGCCGGGTCGAATATGGTAAAGAATATAAAGGGTTCTCCCTTTTTAAAGATAACAGGTTCATTTATTTTTGTGATAATCCAATTTGTTTGCAGTTCATCCGGCCACCAATCACTAGGAATTGTTGCCGTCATAGGCGATGCGCCGTCAACGTAATAATTTGGAGACCCAGTTACCCACAAATGATATGGAGATTCTGTATTTATTACCCATCCAGTAGCAAAAGAAATCATTCCATTAATATTAGAATGAGCAAAATTCCAACCATTATGGACTCCACCGCTAATAATTTGAGCTGGGGAATTGCCGCCATTCCAGATAACAGTAACATCTTCGGGCAGTAGCATTTCCCAACCACTAACATTCGCTGTTGTAACTGGAGTGCATTGATATGCGTGCTTGTTGTACGTACTATCCATCCAGTCGCGTTTTAACCTAGATTGTTTGATTTGAACTGGAGTTTGAAGAGTTTTTGATAAAGTTATTTTTGTCATAATTATTATTATCCCTTTCTATATTGCGTGAACTATATAATCATTGTCTAACTTTTTAATATTCTTAATATTAGATTTTGGATTTCTCATCTCTTTTCCGCCATTATCAGTCCCTGTATATGGGTAATGAAATCTTGAATTATAGTCAAACATAGTAACCGCTGAGTATTTTACTCCAGATTTGACAGGCAATGCCTCATGCATGAAAATAAAATTAGATGGGAAAAGTATTACATCGCCTATTTTTGGTTTAATTTTAAATCCTAAATTATTAAAGGCTAACTCGCCACCTTCGTAATTGTCATTAAGATAGACTACAGTAGAAACCGTGCTGGAATAACTGAAACCGTCATCTCCATGCTGTTTAAAATGTTGATCAATTCCATATTTGATGTAGTTTATCTCTTCCATGTAATCCATTCTTATATTAAATCTTGTTTCGTAATCATAGAGACATTCTAGCACCGTTTCTTTAGTCTTCATGTATATATCAGTTAGCTCAGGTATGTCTTCTGTAATTGAATTTAATATTGATTCAGAAATGTGAAAATCATAACAATTTCTATAAGATTTTATATAGTCGCCATCGCCAGTAGTGGCTTCTTTCCACTTGTTATGCCCGGTGTTGTTTTTGCTTAATACATTTTCTAGAGCCTCTATAATTAAATCACTATTTTTTAAAGCATTCCTATACAACACTATGCCAAATCTTTTGTCTAAGATATACTGAATATCCATAACTTGATTTACCAGCCCTTTTGATATATAATGATCTAATCGAATTATTATATCACAGGAGAAGCACTGATGACAAATGCTCCAGAATTTAATATATTACCAGACCATTTTGGAAAGGGTCCAGAAAATATATATACTTTTCAAAATTTTATTGAAAAAGACGACTTAAAAAGCATAAATGATTTTGTAGCAAATATAAAAATTTGGGATAATAATAGCAAAAGCGTTAGTTATGCAGATGGTTCGAGTAGATACAGTGCTGAGCTTTGGCACGACCGAATGTGTAGTGGGGAAATAATAAAATCTTTAAGTCCTGATATCTATAATTTAATAGATTCTTATATTATAAAAATGCAACATATCGCAGAAGAAATATTTAACTGCAAACTAAAAAAAAGACCTCCAGTAGTTGTTTGCTGGAGACCAAGTGATATGCAATTGCCTCACGCAGACAAACAGTTGCAAGATGGAAGACCAAATGCATTCCCCGATTATGATTTAAACTCATTATTTTATTACAATGAAGATTTTGAGGGCGGTGAACTATATTACCCACAACACGTTAAAAAAATAATTCCTAAAGCTGGTTTAGCCGTTCTGCATCCGGGAGATATAAATTATTTACATGGAGTTACCCCAGTTCTTTCTGGACGTAGATGGGTTACTCCTTCATTTTATACGGTCCAATAATTAATAAACAGTAATTATAAAAAATAATTTAATTTATATAACTACTGTTTTTATGCTATATCAGCAAGGCACGCAGCAGCTGCATTCACCCTTTACACAAATGACAGAAGGAAAACCTGGCGGGGCAAAGAAACCTGGTGGGGAAAAGAAATTTGGCGGGGAAAAGAAATCTGGCGGGGCAAAGAAACCTGGCGGGGAAAAGAAACTTGGTGGACCAAAAAAACTTGGTGGAGAAAAAACTCCATAATCATAATTTATAGCTGTGCCAAGTAATACTACCGAAGTATCTGTTAAGGCTGTAACAACTTTGTCATTAAGATTGACGTCTTGAGTAGCAGTAGTTACAACGGTGCCCACAACATGGCCTGCCGCAATGATCGCAGCATTTGCTGCTGCCCTAGTAGTGCCTTGGGCTATTGCAGGCTTAGCGTTTTTTCTATTTTGCTTTTTACCAGTATTTTCAGCCATATTATGCTACCAAATCTCCTAAAGCAACCCATGTATCAGTTGCGCGTTTAATAAGTGTAGCAGATGACCACTGTGCACGCAACTTAAGACCAGGAGTACCGTTTAGTGTTACTCCTGCTCCTGCCGTAAGTGTGCACTGGCCAGCTAATGTTTGAAGGACTGTGAGAGTAGTCCCTACCGGAAAAGCTACTGAAGAGTTAGGTGGCAATGTCAGCGTATTGGCTGAAGCATTCCCCATTTCGATCATCTTTCCGCTGTCTGCTAATACTAGTGTATAGCTAGCTGCCTGAGCGTTAGTGACTGTGTCAGTAATAATTCTCTGGTAGTTAGTGCCGTCATTTGTGAATTCCCAACAGTCTGTTGTTTCATTCCAACGAAGTACTACGTTTGTTGAAGTTCCGCGTTCTACTTCGATCCCAGCATTAACTGATGGAGTGCCTGCTTCATTATTATTTAATACAATAATGTTGTCATCAATTGTTAAAGTCTCTGTATTAATACTTGTGGTAGTTCCTGAAACTGTTAAGTTGCCAGAAACGGTTAAGTTGCCTGCTACTGTCGGGTTAGATGTATTCACCCAAGCAGAACCGTTATATGAAAGAAGTTGATTTGCAGCTGCTGTAGTAATTGTTACATCTGATAGATCTGTAATCCCTAATGTCTCAGTGAGGCTAGCGTTAACCCAAGCTGAACCGTTATACTTAAGAAACTGACCACTTGCAACTGAAGTAATTGTCACTCCGCCAACGTCATCAATGTCATTGATAGTTGGGATTGAACCCCATTCAAGACCTGATGTAGCCGACGAGTTTGCTCTTAAAAAGTTTCCATCTGTTCCAACAGCTAAGCGATTAACTGTATTGTCAGCTGTTCCGACAACAAGATCACCTTTAGCATCGATTAGCGATTTTAGAACTGCGTTGTTGCCAGCATCAGAAACAGCTATTGTTGCAGCGTTTTGCACGAATGCGGTAGTTGCCAACTGAGTGTTGCTAGTAGCGTTTGCTGCGGTCGGTGCAGTAGGGACTCCAGTTAAACCTGGGCTAGCTAATGTTGCGTAACCAGTGAATGATACGCTAGATGTCTCTTTGCCAGAAATTCTACCATAATCGTCTACAGTAAAATTGCTAACAAAACTGGTTGTATTTGCGCCTGAAGTATTTGATTGAGCTACTGTAGCAAGATCAATACTATCCGCATTAACAACTATTCTTGTTCCATTTGCAGAAACAACATCTATAGAATTGCCAGTCTTGACCATGCCGTCACCCACTACAAATGCTGCGGTACCGGTAAATTGAGAAAAGCTAAGATTATCTGTTCCTAAAACAATTGCATCGTTTGTACCAGTTCCAGTGGTAGTTAAGATAAATGCTTGACCACCATTGCTACTCCCAGCTACTACGTATACTGAATCGCCAGCAGAAACTTGACCAGCAACACTATTATTGGAATCCGCACGACGAGTTAACACAAATGGGTTAGATGCATCGCCTTGTGCTGTAATTATGTATATTCCGTTTTGTGTTGCAGTTGCTTGGTTTTTTACCAAGATGCTTTTGCCAGTAGTTTGAGAAGTTCCATCAACAGTTAGTCTCCCATTGGCATCACCAGTTAGAGTTGCTCCTACTCCAGCAGTTCCGTTTGCATAAGTGCAAGTAGGAAGAGCTGCTGCTGTAGCATAGGCTACTGCATCATGCCAATTCAAACCAGCGGCTACCGTATCAACATAGCCTCTTGTGGCCAAGGATGTCGAACTTGTTCCTGCGTTTGAAGTAACAACAGAAGTAACGTTTAACGTACCATCTACCGCTATATTGCCAACAACTGTGCCAGACGAGTTTTTAAATTCTGCTAATGGAGCGCTTGCTCCAGTAGCTGCTTTGATGACAAAAGATTCATCATATACTGTAATTTCTGGTGCGGTTTCAATCCTTAGGCGGGCCATATTACTCCTATTTTGTTTATAATAAAAACTAAACTAATAGTAATAGCCTTAATCAAATATATGTAAAATTAATTCCACCAAGCAACTGCCGCATATTTTATACCTTTTGTAATTGGAGTACTTTGATGAAAGAAAGGCACCTGGGATGGAAAGAAGATTATATCTCCTTCTTTTGGCTTTAATTCTAGCCCAATTTTTGGGAATTCTAGAATCCCACCATCATAATCATCATTTAAATACACCAAACCAGATATAACACGAGATAAAATTGGAGAAGTATCTAAGTGAACAGAAAAAAAATCTCCTAATTCGTATTTTAATGTGCTGTATCGATCTTGCTCATATGCCTTTATGGCAATGCCGATTCTCTGCGTGTAGTCTCTAAGAGCAGCAGAAAATGAACGATCTATAACATTAAAGATTGAGCTAGATAAATAATTTACTTCATTAGACTCATTTGATCTAAAAAAATCTATTTGTTTACTACTTCTAAAAGAATTTACTTTTTCTTTAGTTTTATCCCCATGATAAATTAAGCTGTCTCTCCATGCGTATTCTGTATTTAATTCTGATAAAGTATTTATTTGGTTAAGAACTTTTTTTGGATTTTCTATACCATTACGATAAATTACAATTGAATTATTTATTTTAATAAAACATTTACTGTCTTCATCCATATTTATTGTGTTATTCTCTTTAAAAATTCTAACATTTTACCAGTATATTTAATGCGTCCAAAATGGGTCAAGTTAATAGTTGGGTCAACCCAAATCTTTCCCCCCATCTTTTGCCAATATCTACAAAAACCATAATCCTCAGACAAGAATCTTCCATCATCATCTACATAAGAATTAAACAAAGCGTAGGCGTTTTCTGTTTCTTCGCCGTGCAAAGCTCCTGTATCATCTTTGTATTTTAACTTTTTGTACTTTTTAAACATTTTGTCAAATACTTGACGCTTGATAAGCATAAAGCCAGTTCCTGCTTCATAGCATTCGATTGCGCCATTATCAATATTTAATTGAGTTTCTCCTGGCTTGGTCATATGGACTACATATCTTGTAGCGTATTCCATAAGATCTTGGGCCGGCAAGTCGGCTTGTGCACCTTCTTTTACTTTATCCCAATTAATTTCCTTGATTGGATAAGACGCAGTCATGACATCCTTATCGTGCCACAATAACTTTAATATAGCTTCTTTGTCAAATTGAAGATCGACATCTATAAATACCATGTGGGTAAAGTCTGGACTACCCATGAACTTGGCAACCAAGTTGTTTCTTGCGCGGTTGATTAAAGAATCAGATATTGTGCAGACTGAATACTTTAAACCTATTTCTTTAAAATAAAGACAAGCTTGCAAAAAGCTCATCATAAAAGGTTCTGTTACGTGTGAATCATAACATGGGAGAGCAAAAAATACATTCCACTCTTGAAGCTTTTCTTTAGGGATTGTTATGTTTATTGGTTGTTCTTCTACAGGCATATAGTCTATTATAGAGTATTTTTTAGTCTAGGTCAAGATCTGTTGCAAATATATTTTGCGTAACAATCTCACCATCTACTACATGCGTTATTTTTTTAATTTTAGAACTTATTACGCGCCTTAGATCGATACCTTCTTCAGATTTAAAATTAAATTCTTTTTTTGAACCTTTATTTATATGATCATTGCATACTGCTACAATTTTTCTTGGATAATGAATAAAAATTAAATTACTAGCTTCTAAAGTGCAAAAATGACACTCAATCTCTTTTAGTTGATTTAAAATTATAGAATAATTTTCACCTTGTCTATTAAATTCTATTTCGTTATATGCTTCATTAACAAAATACATTGGTATTTTATTATCACGTTTAGAAATAAACGTTTTATTTTTTACAGAATGAGTTAGTGAGTAAGTGTGATTAAACATACCCATCCCATCAAATGGTTTTGCGGGACACGATAGATGATCAATTATTATTGAACAATCTTCCATTTTTTCATCTAGGTATAAATCAAATTGAATTTCAGCTGGATAAATATCGTCCCAAATTTTTATGACAAAATAACCATTGTCTAGTACTGCAAATCCGAATTAAACCTTTAAACGATTCATTTGATATATATGAGATCGAAGGTTTTCCTATTTGTTTTCCTAAATAGTGTTTATGTATAATTTTAAGATGAGGTTGGTGATCGCAAAAATGTTTTTGATCATAAATTTCACATAAAGAATTAATAAAGATTTCAAATACTTTTTTATCTTTTACTGGATTAATTGTAAATCCGTTAATCACTAAATGTGAAACTATTTCTTCATCATGAGAAGTCTTACCGAGGGTTTATTTTTATTTGTTGCTCTTCTGCAGACATATAAAAATATTAGCTTATATATAATCAGTTGTCAAGTTTTGCTCGGGCATTTAAAATAGGTCAGACGTTTCTGATTCTTCAATTATGGGCGCAGCAATATTATAGAACTCTCTGGCTTCTTCAATGGAATCAAACCAATACCATCCGTCTATTGGGTAAGTTTGGTCGTCTTTGGTTTCCTTGAGCAGTTCGTATTCGGGCGCAAGGACATAGTTTGGACCGTGGTGAAGTGTTTCGCTTTCAAATTTATAAAAACCTGAAGTGTTGTCGCTCATCCAGTTACCGTCCATCCCTTGTTCGTGGCGATTGTTGTGTCGTCTCCAGAAACTCCTGGGTTACTAGTAACCGTGATTGTTCGGTTGTCTGTTATTGATGCGACACCACCAGAAACATATGCTCCAGTAGCGGCGTTGGTGACGGTGAATGTTCCTGTAGTTCCAGCACCTGCGGTGACAGTTCCTACGGTCACACTCGTCAAATTGTAGGCAACTGGGTTTACACCTGTAATGGTCACGGTGCGGGCTGCTACGAACGCCCTAATGTCATCAACGGTGTAAGTGACAACGCCTGCTGCTGCTGTCACATTGGTGACATTGGGGTTCAGTACCGCAAGTGCTGTATACATTTCGTTTAGTTGCGCTGCACCCATTTTGCAGTTCTGAAATGTTTGAGTCCAACGGTTGCCAGTGAGTTTCGCTTGACCCAAGTTTGATGTTGCGCTTGTCGCTGTTGCGTTACCAAACCCCATGGCATTGTTTGAGGAAGTAGAAACTTTTGTCAAATTTAATTCGGGAATGTTTTGCAACGAAGAACAACCATTAAACATACTACTCACCCATGTCACCGAGGCAGTGTTAAATAGTGGTACCGTTTGCAACAAATAGCAAGTACTAAACATACTTTGCATGATTGTCACTGATGCGGTATTGAACAATGGTACAGATTGCAACGAATAGCAATTATTAAACATACTGCTCATGCTTGTCACCGATGCAGTGTTGAACAGTGGTACCGTTTGCAACGAATTGCAGTCCAAAAACATACTGCTCATGCTTGTCACTGATGCGGTATTGAACAATGGTACAGATTCCAACGAATAGCAATTATTAAACATACTGCTCATGCTTGTCACCGATGCGGTATTGAACAGTGGTACCGTTTGCAACGAAACACAACCACTAAACATACTGCTCATGTTTGTCGCTGAGGCGGTATTGAATAGTGGTACCGTTTGCAACGAAACACAACCACTAAACATATTGCTCATGTTTGTCACTGATGCAGTGTTAAATAGCGGAACCGACTGCAACGAATAGCAATTACCAAACATACTGGTCATGTTTGTCACTGAGGCGGTATTGAATAGTGGTACCGTTTGCAACGAACGGCAACTATCAAACATATTGCTCATGTTTGTCACTGATGCAGTATTAAATAGTGGTACTGTTTGCAAAGAATAGCAGTCCAAAAACATATTGGTCATGCCTGTCACTGATGCAGTATTGAATAGTGGTACCGTTTGCAACGAAAGACAACCTTCAAACATATTGGTCATGCCTGTCACTGATGCAGTATTGAATAGTGGTACCGTTTGCAACGAAAGACAACCTTCAAACATATTGCTCATGTTTGTCGCTGAGGCGGTATTGAATAGTGGTACTGTTTGCAAAGAATAGCAATGATAGAACATTGCACTCATGCTTGTCACCGATGCAGTGTTAAATAGTGGTACAGATTGCAACGAATGGCAATCATAGAACATTGCACTCATGCTTGTCACCGATGCAGTATTGAACAACGGTACCGATTGCAGTACACGGAAATCACGAAACATGCTAGCCATGTTTGTTGTATTGTGAGCGACAATCGTCACCTGCTCGCACAAATACATACTAGAAGTCCTAGTACCACCAGACGAATTAGAAAACTCAACTGTTGTAGCATTCGGTGCAGCAACAGCAACGTCCAACCACGGATTCGTTATGTTTGTGGTATTAGGAGTTGCGCTATGCCTACGATTTAAGTTTATTGCAGAAAAAGTTGCCCCACCAGTAGTTGGCGTAACAGTGATAACTGCCTGACGATAACCACGAGAACTCAATGTTCCTGCCGACAAATCACCAAACACATAATTCTTCTGTGCAGTCGCAGCACTTGTGTGAGTTGTGGAAGTACCATCACCCCAATCCACTGTGTAGCCACCAGTGACCGTGCAAGCAAGCGCAATATAATTGGAATCTTGGTCGTATACAGCAACAACACCAATCACTTTCTGTTCGGCAGAAGTTGGGGTTGTAAAAGCAACCCAATCAGCAGGTCTTGTCCATGCAGCGGGTTGGCTCACAACGCGGGCAGTAGAACGAAGAAGTCTTTCTCTGCTCAACCCAACAGGCGCATTACTTCCAAGCCTGACTGCCATTAACTAATCTCACTTCCAAAGGCACTAAAAGCAAACGACGCACTTGAGGCGTACACCGTAATCACATCAGTAGTAGCGAGCGTGATACCAAGCGTGTATGTAATTGTGTCATTTGCGTTCAATGTTCCATCGTAAGCAATGTAATGTTGGTTAGCAAGAGACGCACCAGCAGGTCGGATAGCAATACGGTAAGTTCCAGAAGTACCCAAGTTTGCCACAGCAATAGTAGAAACAATGGTAGATGTAGCCGCCGGAACCGTGTACAGCGTAGTTGCAGTTGTTGCCGATGGATTGGATTGTCCTAATACTTTGTATGTTGTTGCCATTTTATGCTCCCATTAATAGAAAAGGTGATATTGAATCTCCGCCACCACCAGAAACACCGCTAACTGCCGTGGTTACAAACGCAGTAGTTGCAATTTGTGTCGTATTAGTTGCTGCGTTTGCTGTAGGAGCAGTGGGCGTTCCTGTAAGTGCTGGTGAAGCTAAATTTGCTTTGAGATCAAGTGCGGTTTGTTGTACGGTAGAAACTGGCTTAGCGGTGTCGGCCGTATTATCTACGGAACCAAGGCCAACCATTGTCTTTGTTATGCCAGAAACATTACCTGTGAAAGTTGGGCTAGCTAATGTGGCGTAACCAGAAGCATTTACCCAAGCTGATCCACTCCATTTGAGTAAGTCACCAGTTGTTGACGATGTAATAGTTACATCGCTTAAGTCATCAATTGATGCAACTGCAGTCCCACTAACAGTTGCGTATACACCAACTCTTACTGAACTAGAGGAAGGAGCAACTGAAAAATCTAATACTACAGTGTTGGCAGTTTCTGCTTCCCAACGAGCATTGATCACCTCATAGGGACTTACTGCATTTCTTGCAGTAACTACAACATCTCTAGTATTAAAGTTATGCGTAAGTGTAAAACTTGAATCTGTTCCATTACCAATAGTCTGATAATAAGATGACCCTGTTGATACGCCTGTTACCGCACCATAAACTGAAACAATAACAGACTCAGAAGTAACAGGAGAACTAAAATCAACTGTGATTGTGTTGGTAGTTGTTGCTTCCCAACGAGCATTAATTACTTCGTATGGTGATGCAGCGTTTCTGATTACTACAACAACGTTTCTTGTTCCAAATCCATGTGTAATTACATAGCTTGAATTTGTTCCGTCACCTATAGTGGCAGTATAAACTGTGCCGCTAATGTCACCTTCTGATGCAGGTGCAAACTTAGTGCCATCAAATTTTAAAACCTGGTTGGGAGTAGCGCCAGACAGATCAATTTGTACGCCATTGATCGTAGCGGTGTCGCCAACTACTAATCCATGCTTGACTACAAAATCTTTATCTGCCACTAAAGTTCACTGTCCCTCTAGTTTTATATTTTAAAACTTAATTACTATTATATCACACTGCTATAAGTGTTCTTGCTACCTTGACTGTTGCATTTGTTGATGCGGCGTCTGTAATTGTCACTCTTAATAATACATTTGATGCGGAAATCGAAGTTGAGACTGTTAAAGGAATAACTGTTCCGCCCAATTCAATCACTGCATATTCTGACAAGTAAGATGTTGTTCCATCATGAGCAAGTAATACCTCTGAAGTCGTATACTTTGATCCCTGAGTTACTTGGACAAGGTACTTAGCTGTTCTGTAGACTGTCTTGTCAAAGCTATCAACTGTTGTGACCGTGTTCACGGTAACAACCTGGGTTGAAGTGTTAAGTTCACCAGTTCCTGAATCTAATGTTATGGCACCAGTTGCTATGCCAGCAAAGGTTACTGAAGCCGAAGTGGCAACATCCTGGCCAATTGAAAGGCTAATTGTATTAGCACTGTCGTTATAGGCCTTGGTTACACCCGTACCTGCCGTTATCGCGCCTTCTACGGCGTCCTGAGCTGCCTCAGTGAAGTCTGAGACCTGGCTAGCAGTAATCGAGATAGACGAGTTAGAAGCTGCTGTTAAGCGTCCCTGAGCATCTACAGTGAATGTTCCTACTGAAGACGAGCTACCATAGCTACCAGCTGTAACGGCTGTCGAGGCCAAGTCAAGAGTAACAGCACCAGAGGTGCCACCACCTGTTAAACCAGTGCCAGCCGTTACTGACTCGATGTCACCAGCATCATTGGTAAAGCTGATTACGCCAGTGCTCGAATTGTAGGCAAGATCGCCAGCAACGCTTATCTGAGCTCTTGTGTTGGCAGTGAAGTCTGAGACTTGACTAGCAAGAATGCTTATTGATGTGTTAGCAGCTGCAGTCAAACGACCTTGCGCATCTACCGTATAGTTTGGAACCGTATTTGCGTTGCCATAGCTACCAGCTGTTACCGCTGTGCTATCAAGGTTTAAGGTTATGGTATCAGTTGCACTTGCAACAGAACTCAAACCTGTGCCACCAGATATTGTTAAGGTATCGGTACCTGAACTAATTGTTTGGCTTGTTCCAGAATCACCTGCAACTGTAAACGATGTTGCTACGTTTGCAATGTCTGAATTGCTAGCAATGTTGACATAAGTAGTTCCATCATTAGTGAACTGCCACTTGTCTGAAGTTTCGTCCCAACGTAATTGAACATTGTCAGAAGTGCCACGCTCAACTTCAAGTCCAGCATTAAGGGCTGGGCTTCCTGTAACATTGCTATTAAGAACAATAATATTATCTTCAACAGCTAAAGTTTCAGTATTAAGAGTTGTGACATTTCCATTAACCGTAAAGTTACCAGTAACAGTAAGATTATTAGAAATCGTAACGTTAGCTGGAAGACTAAGGGTTACTGCTCCAACGCCAGAGTTCGAAACCGTGATCTCATTTGCCGTTCCAGTCAAGCCAGTAACAAGGTTTGTTCCCTTGTCGCTAATTTGTGAGGCGGTTACTGAGATTGCAGTATTGCCTGCTGTTGTTAAACGGCCTTGCGCATCTACAGTAAAGGTTGAAACTGTGCTTGCGTTCCCATATGAACCAGCTGTAACGGCGGTATTGGCGAGATCTAAAGTTACAGCTCCAGAAGTACCACCACCACTAAGGCCTGTTCCAGCGGTGACCGACTCAATGTCACCTGCGTCATTAGTAAAGCTAATAACACCAGTTGAAGTGTTGTAAGCAAGGTCCCCAGAAACGCTTATCTGTGCTCTTGTGTTTGCTTGGAAATCTGAGACTTGACTTGCAAGAATACTAATCGCTGTATTTGCTGCGGCCGTCAAACGACCCTGCGCATCAACTGTATAGTTTGGTACCGTAGAAGCATTGCCATACGAGCCAGCTGTAACGGCTGTTGAAGCCAAGTTAAGGGTAACTGCACCAGAAGTGCCACCACCGCTAAGACCAGTTCCTGCAGTAACTGACTCAATGTCACCTGCATCGTTAGTAAAGCTGATAACACCGGTTGAACTATTGTAGGCAAGATCTCCTGCAACACTGATTTGGGCTCTGGTGTTAGTTGTAAAGTCTGAAATCTTTCCTGCTGTCAAAGTAGTGAAAGTAAGATCCCCAGCACCATTGGTCATTAATACTGCACCGTTAGCTCCGTCAGCACCAACTGCTGAAATGATAGAAGCTTCTGTTGTGCCAATAATTGTAGTAAAATCTAATACTCCAGAACCATTAGTTGTAAGTGCTTGACCATTGGTTCCGTCTCCACCAGCTGCTGCGATAAGAGCAGCTGCAGTTACGTCTCCAAGGTTAGCATAGTTAGTTCCATCATTTGTGAATGTCCACTTATCTGTAGTTTCGTTCCAAAGAATTGATACATCTGTTGATGTTCCTCTATTGACTTCTATGCCACTATTTAATGTTGGGGCACCTGTAACACCAGAGTTTAATGTAATAATATTATCTTCAACGTTCAACTGTTCCGTGTTAACAGTTGTTGTATTACCACTAACTGTCAAGTCTCCAGTAACAACTAAGTTATTTGAAATAGTTACGTTAGCTGGAAGACTTAATGTTACCGCACCAACGCCAGAGTTTGAGACTGTAATTTCACCAGCAGTTCCTGTCAAACCAGTAACAAGGTTTGTGCTCTTGTCGCTGATCTGTGAAGCTGTAATTGAAATTGTTGAGTTAGCAGCAGCAGTTAAGCGACCTTGTGCGTCAACTGTGAAAGTTCCAACAGTCCCTGCGCCACCATAAGAGCCAGCTGTAACAGCAGTGTTAGCAAGATCAAGGGTAACTGAACCAGAAGTGCCGCCACCCGTTAAACCAGTTCCTGCTGTGACTGCTGTAATATCAGCACCATCATTTGTTAAGCTAAATACACCTGTGCTCGAATTGTATGCAATGTTGCCAGTGGCACTTACTTGCGCTCTTGTATTTGCTGTAAAATCTGAGACTTGACTAGCAAGAATGCTTATTGCTGAATTACTAGCAGCCGTTAAACGACCCTGTGCATCGACCGTAAAACCTGCAACGGTATTAGCAGCACCATACGATCCTGCTGTAACTGCAGTACTATCAAGATTAAGTGTGATTGTGTCAGTTGCTCCTGCTACAGAACTCAAACCTGTGCCACCAGAAATTGTTAGTGTATCAGTACCTGAAGTTATTGTTTGGCTTGAACCAGAATCCCCAGCAACCGTAAACGATGTTGCGATATTAGCAATCGTGTTACTTACATTTGATATTGCAGTTTCTACATCTGTATTGCTTGCAATATTTACATAGGTTGATCCATCATTTGTGAACTGCCACTTGTCGGCAGATTCGCTCCAACGAAGTTCAACATTTGTTGAAGTACCACGTTCGATTTCAAGTCCAGCATCTGCTGATGGTGAACCAGTTACGCTTGAATTCAGAAGAACTTTATTATCTTCTATTGCAAGGGTTTCTGTATTTAAAGTTGTCGTGTTACCCTGTACAGTAAGGTTACCTGTAACGGTAAGGTCTTGACCTATTGTTACGTTTGATGGAAGACCAATTGTTACAGCGCCGGCAGAAGAAGAAACCTCAACTTCATTGGCGGTTCCAGTCAAAGATGTTACAGCATTTGAAGAAAGGTCACTTACCTGGCTTGCAAGAATGTTGATTGCAGTATTTGCTGCAGCAGTCAAACGACCCTGTGCATCGACGGTGTAGTTCGGGACTGTACTCGCGTTACCATAAGAACCAGCAGTTACTGCAGTACTAGCAAGATCGAGAGTAACTGCTCCAGAAGTGCCACCGCCAGTGAGTCCAGTGCCAGCAGTAACTGATTCAATATCTCCAGCGTCATTTGTAAAGCTAATGACACCTGTAGTCGAATTGTAGGCAAGATCTCCGCCAGCACTAATTTGTGCTCTAACGTTTCCTTGGAAATCTGAAACCTGACTAGCAAGAATGCTAATTGCGGTATTAGCTGCTGCCGTCAAACGACCTTGAGCATCAACCGTGTAGTTTGGGACTGTGCTTGCATTCCCATAAGAGCCTGCTGTAACTGCGGTGCTGTCAAGATTAAGTGTAACTGTATCTGTATTTGAAGTTACAGATGTTAAACCAGTTCCACCTAAAATGCTAAGCGTATCTGAGCCAGAAGTAATTGTCTTGCTTGTACCAGAATCGCCTGCAACTTCAAATGAAGTAGCTACGTTTGCAACCAAGTTTGTAGCAAAAGTTTGTGCTGCCGTTTGAGCACTTGAAGCGGCGCCGAAAGAATCAAAAGTATTGGCTGTTACTGCTATTGTTGGAGTAGAGCCTTCGCCGCTATTATTGGAGAGGGTGATTGCCGTTCCAGCCACTAAGCTAGAAACATAGTCGCCAATAGTATCTGTTGAAAGGTTTACTGCATCGTTGATCCAAGCTGAACCATTGTAACGGAGGAAGTCTCCATTGGCGGCTGAAGTCAAGGTGACATCGCCTAGATCATCAATCGAACCAATTGTTACTGTTGAGCCAGCAACTGCTGCATAGACGCCAACTCTAACCGAGCTAGAAGATGGTGCAGCTGAAAAATCTAAAGTAACTGTTCCGGTTGTTGTGGCTTCCCAACGAACGTCAATTACTTCATATGGGCTTGCTGCGTTTCGTGCAACAACAACAACATCTCTTGTTCCCAGCTGGTGGGTAATAGTAAAACTAGTAGTGCTACCATCGCCTATGGTTGAAGTATAAACCGTACCAGCTAAACCAGTGTCGGTATCAGGGGCAAATTTAGTTCCATTAAATTTTAATACTTGATTGGTAGTAGCTCCAGTTGTGTCAATTTCAATTCCGTCAACAAATAGAGTTGAAACATTAGCCTGACTAGTCTGGATAGTAGATGGAAGACTTAGGGTATAAACTCCAGAAGTGGCATTGGCCGAAACCGTGACTTGGTTTGCTGTGCCAATAACATTAGATATTAAATTAACTCCGTATTATAGCATTTGCTGTTTTGTTTTTATAAAACAATTTACCGTCGACAACGTTGATGGCCAATTCGCCTTCAGCAAGTGAAGAAGGCGTATTATCAGCTTCATCTGATCTTTTAATTAAAAGTGTATTATTTGTTGCAAATTTAGAGCCGCTATAAGCCACGAGCTACCTCTTCCTGAAGTACATTAATTCTTGTATTATAGTAATAGGTTATAAATATTATTAATTCTATACTCTATTATATTTGTCCGTATGATCTCCATAAAGCGCCAGTATATTGATGGGCAAGGCTCCAATTTGCTAAAAAATATTTAGCTCCACTTTGAATTGGAGTACTTTCATGAATATGGCTTGGGTTAGAAGGCCAAAATAACATGCTACCGACAGGAGCATCAATATTACTGTAACCCTGCCTTGGAAAGTTTAATAGTCCCCCGTCATAATTATTGTTTAATTTTATAGAAAAACTTATAATGCCTGAATCAAAATGCATTCCTATGCTTTCGTGAATGCCTTTTTGGTATTTTCCGAAAATTGGTCTTTGCCAACCGTTGAACCAGCTCTCTGCGCTAACAGAGTTATTCTTTATTCTATCATTATTATCAACAACTGTTTTATTATAATCGCCAAAAAACGCATCATTGACAATAGGGAGTATCAAAGTTTTAGAGTGTAAGCAGTAGTCATCAAAAAGGGTATCAGAAATATAATTGATTGGAAGATCATTTGCCGGTATGCTATCAACATAATCAATGGAGCCAGAATTATCTATATAGGCTTTATCTATTTTTTCTATTAATTCATTACAGAAATCTTCTTTCCAAAATTGGACCATATATATATCTTGGGCTACTTTACTAAAACCTGGATCAACCACTACACCTTTAGCGTATGCTGGGTCCTTAAAATGAAGCATGATTAATCCAACTTATCTTCTGGATTTTCATCCTTTAAAATCCACCCAACTTGAACGCTTTCAGCTGTTTCTTCAGGAATTCTATACACTTTTGGGTTGGATGATAAAACACTAATAGCAAGTTCTTCATGGACAGGAACTGGCACTTTTAAAACAATAGTGTCATTAACAACAAATGCAAAAAAAACATTTTCTTGTTTTTGTATTAAAAAATCAATTTCTTCAATAGGTTCTGGTGCTGTATACATATTTATACCCTTTATGCTTAAGTAGATATATGATACTACACAAAATACTCTTTAGTCAAATGTTAGTATCCTGGTTTATTAAGTCTCTATATGAGTAGCCCATAGCTTCCATGTACTCTAAGTATTTTTCTTCATTCTTTGCAGCGAGTGGGCCAAATTCTTGACCTAGCAAAACTTTATTAAAATGCCTTGCGTTGTGCCTCATTAGACCGGGAATGATCAATTTTATCATATTGGTTTGCAAAATCACCAACACCTAAAGTTTGCCTATATTCTGAATTTTTTCCTAAGTGAAATACTACAGTTTCCTTAACTGTAAATATCCTATAGTCATTAGTCCATGCTCTTAAAGCAAAGGTATGCTCTTCACCAAACATAAGAATTCTTGGATCTGGTATTATATCTTTAAAAAAATCGGATGTAGAAAAAATAAAATGTCCACTTACAAAATGAGATTGTGCATATTCTTTTTCTGACCAATTTACGGGCACTTCTTTATCTTTGTATATTTCTTTGCTATTATTTAGCTTTATTAAAACTTCTATATTTCCTTTGGCTATGTCCGATGGCTGCACGTAAGCATCAGTGTGGTATATCAAATCGCCATTTTCTTTTTTTTCAAACCAAGGTGTCCTTGAACTAATAATTATATTATAGCAATACGTTTTTAGTATTAAATTATGATAATCTTTTAAAGTTTTATCCCATTTTGCCTTAAACCTCATATGCCCGATCTATCCTCATGACATAATGTTCATCATCCATTAACCACGTGGATAATAAAAACCCCATACCTAATCCAAAAGGAAAAGGAGTAGTTAAGTTGGCCGTTCTTACATTAGGATATTCTGAAAAATCTTCAAAATTATTATCTAATCTTTGATTACAGATACCAATATAAACGTTTTCTGGCTTTTCAGCGGTTTCATAAATACTTTTTACTGTGTTTAAAAGATCTTCTTCTTGAAATGCTGGAATGGCTATAAATATTTTTTCATTCACAAAATTTACCACTTATCTAGTGGGCACTTTGCTTCTTTTAGTTTAACCTTTAATTTCATAAAACATCCACACTGCTTACATTGATTGGTGGTTTTTATCAACTCTGGGCACTCTTCGCATATGGCAAAGCGAGCACCTTCTTCTGCACTATCAACCTTTTCAACATTAGGATTAATTAAATCCCAAGGACGTGTTGTGCCTAAATTTTTTTTCCACTCTTGATACGCTGACATATTATTTTTCCTTAATGTCTTATTCAGTAAAAAATTGATTAACCGTTTTGTTGACAAATGATGCTGCCGAATCAGATACCACAACATCTTTGTAAATATCGGGAACTGTTAGCGATGCACGTTGCGCTCTAGGCATTTCAGCAAATTCAGTGTCGGTAAAACCGTACCTACTTCCCTCTTCAGCAATAAATTTTTCCTCTATATAATTAAGCATTAGTGTTCCAAGGCCTTGGCGTTGATGGTCTGGGTGAGCCATAAAAATAAAAGGTTTTCGCTTATTGGATTGGTCATAATATCTCCCTGAAATAAAGAGCAATTGTCCGTCTTCTCCTCGGTAAAAAATATAGTGGACATCTTGGTAATCGTTGTGACCAAACATATTTGATTTTGCTGGAGCCACCAACTCGGTGAACCCAGGAGTGCCGTATTCGCCAAATCGTGTTTCAAAAGCACTCCAACCCGCGAAAAACATTTCTTCAGTTTGGTCAAAAGTTGCAGTAAGGTCTGACCAAAAGTCGTCTTTATTTATATCGCTCATAATCTATATTCTTTCTTTTTTTTTTATTTATTGAATTAATTATACCATATTTTTTAGATACAGGATAGGTATGGTGCCTTGATACCAACGCACGTGCCGCAACAAGGTCCTATGCTGCTAAGATCTACGCCAATACAGTCAGGGCATGGTGGTGGTGGTGGCTCAGTGAAACCTGGCGGGGAAAAGAAATCTGGTGGGGAAAAGAAACCTGGCGGACCAAAAAAACTTGGTGGAGAAAAAAGCCCATATTCATAATTTATAACTGTACCCAATGGGACGACTGCAGTATCTGTTAAGGCTGTGAGAACTTTTTGGTCTAAGGTAGCATCTTGGGTGGCTGCGCTTACAACAGTTCCCACAACATGTCCTGCCGCAATTATCGCGGCGTTTGCGTTAACCTGTGTTGTGCCTTGAGCTATAGTGGGCTTAGCGGCTCTTCTTGAGCCGGCCCGAACTACCTATTGGAACTGTCATAATTAAGCCTTTAGATCACCCATTACCACCCAAGTGTTGGCGGCCAACTTAACCAGTGTAGCACCTGACCACTGTGCACGCAACTTGAGCCCAGGAGTACCATTCACTGTTACTCCGGTATCTCCAGCTAAAGTTACTTCACCGGTAAGATGTTTTCTTAAAACGTCTATTCTATCTCCAACAGATAAAATATCAGGTACAGTTACTGTTGTATTAGAAGCAGAATCAATAGTTACCAATTTAGCTAAATCTGTAGCCTGTAAAGTATAGCTTGCAGTTTGCGCATTTAAAGTAGAATTAAAACCACCTCTAGCTGGACCAGACACCAAGTCAGTTGTGGTGATAGAGTTGCTTAATGATAATTTACTATATGCAATTGCCGCAGAAGAATTAATATCAATATCAAGAATAGTCCCATCTAAAATCATTGAAGATGTAACTGTATTTCCAGGAAGAATTACCGTTCCAGTAAATGTTGGTGAAGCCAAGGTTGCAAAACCTGAGATAGATGCACCTGCTGGAATTGTTACATTACCCGTAAAAGTTGGTGAAGCAAGGGGTGCTTTTAGGGCAATGCTGTTTGTGAGTGTTGTGGATAGATCAGCGTCATTTCCAAGTGCGGTGGCAATCTCCCCAAGGGTATCCAAGGTCGCACCAGCACTATTTACAAGTGCTGCAACCTCTGCTCGAACAAATGCCGTAGTAGCAATTTGTGTTGTATTAGTTGCCAATGTTGCTGTAGGCGCAGTTGGTGTTCCGGTTAAATCTGGGGATGCAAGTGTTGCAAAACCCGAAATGGAAGCACCTGCGGGGATTGTTACAGTTCCTGTAAATGTTGGAGAAGCGATATTTGCTTTTAGATCAAGAGCTGTTTGTTGAAATGTTGAAACTGGTTTTGCAGTATCAGCAGTGTTGTCAACCGAACCTAGGCCAACCATTGCCTTAGTTATTCCAGAAACATTACCAGTAAAAGTTGGAGATGCAAGTGTTGCATAACCTGCGGCATTGACCCAAGCTGAACCACTCCATTTGAGAAGATCACCCGTGGCTGCCGAAGTAATTGTTACATCACTAATATCATCAAGGGCGTTGATAACTGTTCCAGCATTGTCGGCTGAATTAACCCACTTTGAACTGCTGTTGTTCCACTTTAGAATTTCACCGTTTGATATATTTGAGACGAGTACATCAGCTAAATCTGTTATGTTGAGGCTGCCAGCTGTTGCCACATTATCTGCGGCAGGTGTAAATTTTGTTCCATTAAATTTAAGAACTTGGCCACTAGTCGCGCCTGTTGTGTCGACCTCTATGCTGTCTACAAATAATATAGACGTATTTACATTACCTGTAAAAGTAGGTGAAGCGAGGGGCGCCTTAAGGTCGAGGGCAGTTTGCGTAGCTGTTGATATAGGTTTTGCGGTATCTGAAGTGTTGTCTACAGACCCAAGACCAATCATAGTTGCGGTAATGCCAGAAACATTTCCAGTAAATGTAGGTGAAGCAATATTCGCCTTAAGGTCAATAGCCGTCTGTTGCGCAGTAGACACAGGCTTTTCCGTATCTGCGGTATTATCAACCAAATTTAAACCTACCATCGTTTTGGTGATACCAGAAACGTTGCCCGTAAAAGTGGGTGAAGCAATATCGGCCTTGAGGTCAAGTGCAGTTTGTTGAGCGGTAGAAACTGGTTTAGCCGTGTCAGAAGTATTATTGACCGACCCAAGGCCAATCATCGTTGCGGTAATACCACTTACTGTGCCCGTAAAAGTTGGAGAATCTAAAGTTGCGTACCCTGCTGCATTTACCCAATTAGTTCCATTATATTTTAATAAATCGCCGCTAGCAACAGAAGTAATCATAACATCTGAAAGGCTAGTAATGCCAGAAGATTCTGCTGTTAGTAAAGTCGTTATGGAAACATTAGATGTACCATCAAAAGACACTGACCCAGTAACTGGCCCTGTTAAAGATATGGTTCTAGCATTTAATAACTTAGTTGCAGTATCCGCATTCCCAACTACCGCACCTGTGTGGGTCCCGGTAGAATTACCCGTTAAATTACCGGTTACATTACCGGTTACATTGCCAGTTAGATCGCCAGTAATTCCACTTGAATTCAAAATATCGTAAAAATTAGTTCCGTCATTAGTTAGTTGCCACTTATCCGTTGACTCATCCCAGCGTATTTGAACGTTGGTAGAAGTTCCACGTTCTACTTCTATCCCAGCGTTAGTACTTGGAGCACCAGTAACGCCAGTATTTAAAACTATAATATTATCTTCTATTAGAAGAGTTTCCGCGTTAACTGTTACTGTTGAACCAGACACAGTTAAGTCCCCACTTATAACAACATTTTCTGTCGTAGATATATTGCTACTATTTTTTACCCAAGATAAGGATGTAGAAACTACTGCATTAAATTCGTTGACATAATACAATAAATCATTGGTTGGGTCTAGGGCTATTTGCCCTTTCGCTAAATTCGGTACGGCCATTAAAAACCTTTCTTATTTAAAAGGTTCCACCATCAAAGGTTAGATTGTCTATAGAACCACCTGTGATTGAAACGTTGCTTGAATTTTGTGTCGCAATTGTTCCAAGACCTAGTGTAGTTCTAGCTGCAGATGCATCTATGTCATCGACAAGACTTCTGCCAAATGCGGTAAAAGTTGCAAGAGCTGCCGTGTTTGCTCCAGTGAAATAAGGAATTCTATCTGCTTCAGAAGTTAAGCCAGCAATTGCTGCTAGTTCCGCATCGTAAGCTTGTACGTTTGTGCCAATTACTAAACCTAAGTTAGTCCTTGCATTCGCCGCATCAGTTGCGCCAGTACCGCCATAAGCGATCCCTATAGTTGTTGCACTCCAAGTACCTGTTGCAACATTACCAAGCGACGTTAAACTTGAGTTAATAACACCTGAACCAAGTGTAGTATTACTTAATACTGAAGTCCCATCAATTTTAAAAATTTTACTTGATACTAGGTCAACATGCTCTGATGATGTCCAGGCGTCTGTTGAGTCAACCCAGTTAAAGGTCTTATCTGTTGCGCCTTTGACTGTGAAACCAGCACCATCTGCTGTTACATCTGTCGGAGATGCTGTATTAGCTAAAACTATATTCTTATCTTCAACTACTAAAGTTGCAGTGTTAAGCGTTGTTGTATTTCCGTTAACGATTAAATCGCCTGTTACAGTGAGGTTATTGCTAATTGTGACGTTGGCTGGAAGACTCAATGTTACCGCACCATTTGATGCGGAGACAGATACTTCATTGGTTGTTCCAGTTAAAGAAATAACACCCTGGTTTGTTATAGTTATAGTGTCTGTAGCACTAGCTTGTGTAGTTATTCCTGTTCCACCAACAATTGTAAACGTGTCACTTCCACTGGTTATTGTTAAATTAGAACCAGTATTGGCGGCTACAGTAAATGCAGTAGCGACTCCACCCATTGCTTGGTCTACATATAGTTTGGTAGCGGCGTGTGCGTTTGCAGTTGGTGTTGCAACAGATATTGTTCCAGAAAAAGTTTTATTACCAGATATTGTTTGGTCTGTACCAAGCGTAGCATATGCTCCATAACCAGCAATAGCAATAACGGAAGTTGCACTACCACCAGCCCCGCCAGTTCCAGTTCCATAATAAAGTGTATTGTCAGCTTCGTTAAATGCTAGCTCAGCGTTTTCAAGACTCCCTGGGGCGCCTGCTGCCCCAGCACTAGACCTTCTTTTAATTCTTAGAGTATTAGACATCTTTAAAAATTCCCTCCATCAACAAGATTTGACTCTGCGTAGTTAATCCATTGAGAGCCGTTATATCTTAATACTTGACCACTCGCAGCTGAACTTATAGTAACATCTGTCATCCCATTTAAAACTGATTGAGTTGAAATATTTGACTCTGCTGCAATAATTCTATCCTTAACCGTAAGATGAGAACCTGCCGGGTTGATACCCAAGACAGTTTGCATTCCTTCTACTGCATCATTTAAGTCAGTGTGCTGCTTGTGATGCGGAACTACAGTTGAATTTAAGTTATCATTAGCTGTTGGATTTACAAAATTATCTAATGATGATGGATAGTTTGTGGCCATAAAAACTCCTAAATGGAAAGTATTTTAGTATTTGAATCACTCCAGATTATAGTAACAGGAGTGTCGCTGTTAGATCCTGCAAATGGTAGACCGCTTGAAGTATCTATGAAAAATATTAATTTTGAATTGGAATCTGAGCTTCCGCTTTGATACAAAACAATTGCACTAAAGCTTTCACCGCTATAGTCATTTATGGAAACGTTATCTGCATCTAGTACACCTAAAGAGTTAACTACATTGGTTATACTATTTGATCTTTTTTTTATGGCACTTGCGGGTATATCCGATATATACCTATCGGTGTCTTCGTTTGGTGTGTATAAAGATTTATCAATAAGAAGAACTTTTAAGCTATTTGAACTTAAGTTAAATTCACCATTCAATAAAGATTCTTTAGCTTTTTTGTATACAAAATTAGCCATATTAAATTCCAATATCTTTAGAAATTTTAATTCTATATTTATAACCCTGTTCAAAATAATCTTTATCAGCAGTAAAATAAGATGGGGTTGCGTCTAGCGAAGGGAAATCAATATACACTTCTGCCCTCCAAGAATGGGTGCTCACACTTGTTGTAATGTTTTCCCATCTAGAAGGACCTTTTTGTATTTTCTTTCTTTGGCACAAAAAATATCTATTGTTTAAAAAGTTTGAAGCTGGTTTTTCGTTAAAGGTTACAGTAACTCTTCCATAGTTATAATCATTCGACAAGTAAAAGTCACCATCAACTGGGTCAATATTCTCTATGTAGAATAAAGGGTTTTTAGCTATAATATTGTAGCTAATGTCTACTTCTGTTTTTACGGATCTATCTTCAATCAAAACAGGGATTGTACCTGGATCAACAAATTCTTTATCTGATGGCGTAGCGGAAGAAACGTAAGTAAATTTTATTATTTCATAAGGGACTATTGATCCAGCTGAATCTACAATGTTTTCAATTCTTATAAAATAAGATTGGCCATCAACTAAATTAGCTTTCCAATAAAGACTTATAATTCTAGAAATTTGATTATAATCTTTTATTGTATTAATAATTTCAAATGGAGCGCTTACCTGTGCCGGAGTAGCTGCATCCGTATAGACTTTAAAGTTTTCATTTTTTAATGAAGATATTTTTACTGTTCTACCAAACTTTATAGACGCACTGTACGCATTTACTTTGGCTTGATCAATGAGAAATAGGGCCACAATTATTCTCCAAAATTATTAACTAGTATCAATAGTAATAAACAAAACGGAAATATGAAAATAGGGGGTGGAGATTTCTCTCACACCCCCCATTCTCTAGGGATTCGTAACTATAACTAACCCTAAGGTTTTTGTTATTATGCCATCTCGTTTGTAACTTGTACTTCGTAGTTACGAGCAAGATTAACGTTTCTAGCAACAGTGATACCTTCACCGTCACCAAGCATTACGATGTCGTAACGCTCTTTCATCTTCATCTGACGAATGTCACGAGTTGGATCATCAAACTGATCTGTGCTCATTTCATCCTTGACAAGGAGGGTACCAACTTCGTTGCGGTCAATCAAGAACACGTCAGACTTAGCTGGCGTTGCACCTGACTTAGCAGTGAAGCTTACGAATGGTGTGACAATTACATTCAGACCCATTGGGGCTGTCGAATTGAGTGCACCACTTGGTGAGTCTGGACGGTAGCCCCAGCTTGTGTTAACAGCTGCAGCGGATCCACCAGTGTGGAAAATCGCATCCTTCAAGAATACCGACCACATCAATGGATGGAGGATAAAGTCTGTTGGGACATGATTTTCTGCCATCAGAACAGCAGCCATGTCGACAACATCATCCCAGTGAAGAGTGTCGTTGAACGCGCCATCGATCCCTCTACCGGTTGTATCATCATATGAACCACTGTCGTTGTCGAACACAATTGTTGCTGCGTCCTTGAAACGGCTAAGGGCAATTTGTTCCTTCAAACGGGCCATTGCACGACCTGCTGCGCGAACATGAAGACCTACAATGTCCCAAAGGGAGTCTGCGATGACTTCCTCTGTGAAGGAGAGCTTGACGCCCTTCTTCGAGACTTTGCCTTCAATCTGCTTAGCAAATGCGAGTGCCTGTTCTGGGTACTCTTGTCCTTCTGGAATTTCTGCTGCTTGAATTGCGTTTACGGCTGGAAACTCCAAGGAGCGTCCTTTTCCTAGTCGCACTGTTGATAACAATGGAGTCACGAGTAACTGTGGCTCTGCTGCTTCTCTAAGTGTACGAGAGATGACCTTAGGAAAAAGTGCTGCTGCATCTGGTGATGCAAAAGCCTCTTTGATGGTCACTCTATTGTTTTCGTCGATGTGCCCATCCTCGGTTAATACAGTCTCCCATGCTGGGAGACCCGAGAGGAGCTCTTGGATTGTCTTACTCATCTTAGGATCTTTCCTCCTGCTATTGTTTCTTAAAGTGTGAGGTTGACGCGGAATGCACCAACCACATTTGTAACGTCCAAGTTAGAACGTATACCCAGTTTACCTGAGAATGAACCCGAGCGTGTGAGCTCGTATACAGTCTTCAAAGCACCTGGATCTGACGGCAATTGCATGTAGGAAAGCAGACCATCATCAAAGTTGGTTGCAAACTTTTCTACCTCAATAACCTTACCAACCTGGAGGTAAGAATAAACGTCAGTCGAATCTAAGAAATCCGCTGCCGCTGCCTTAACTGGACGTCCCATGCTATCCGATCTTACGAGCGAACCAACAGTTACGTCAGCGTTCAATCCACTAACCATTGGGTACTCTACGTAACCATGGGTAATGAAACCTGCACCTTGTGATGTACCCTTATCGAATGGACGATAGAGGTCATACTGTGCGACACCAATTGGAATAGAGCGAGCAGACACAGTTACTGTGTCAGTTGCGCCCGATGAATAGTTTGGCGTTGCGCCATTCATTGGATCCCAGGTTGAAGGCATATTGTCTCCATAAGCCTTGCTTGATGATGTACCGTTTGCAGGAACAACGCGTGCGTCGCCATTGCTGTCAGCAATTACCGAAAGGATTGTTCCCTTGGTGATTACTACTTCAAAACGATCATCTTCCGAATCTGTATACCAGGTTGGAAGACCTGGGTGTGTAAGCAAGTAGGCTGCAGGTGCGATACCCTGCGAAACTACAAAGCGACCAGCACCGGTTTTGGTGCCAACTTTACGAAATTTTGCTAAACTCATTTAAGTATCTCCTTAAGATATTATTTTTTTTAAAGTTTACGACGGCCCATAAGAGCATCTACAAAGATATCTTCAAATGGTGTTGCTTCTACTGTTTCTTTTTCTTGATCTTTTCCATCGAGAGTTATGACACCTGTCTCATTCTCGCTAGCTTCGATTTCAGAATTGATCTCTGGCATAGCTGCTTTGGCCTTTTTGGCTGCTGGCATACCTGCAAGATCTCTTAAAGAATCAGCTAAAGAAGAAGCTGTACGCTTAACGTGATCAGCTACTAATGTTTCTCTAGCATCGTATGATTCAATACCAATTGTAATCTTTGCATCAACAACTCTTTCTGCAAGAGTTCTATGTAATGCACTTCTAAGCTTCTGGTTTTCTTCTTCAAGAGCCTGAAGTTTATTGACTGAATCATCCGCATTTTGCTCAGGGGCAACTGTTTCGCCAGTGAGCTCTGCTTCTGTTCCTTCAGTCTCTTTATTTTCTTCAGAAATTTCAGCTTTAACAGAATCAACAACTACTTTATCCTGTTCTTCTGTTGCTACTGCAACTTCTGTAGATTCTTCTTCTGCGGCTGGTGCTGCAGAAACGATCTGTGCTTCAAGTTCGATTATGCGAGCCTTAGCTTTTGCTAATTCGTCATCCGACTCAACTGCGACTTCTTCTTCAAGAGGCTTTACTTCTTCTACTTCAACTTTTGCTGATTCATTCGTTTCATCAGCTACTTCTTCTGCTGACTCCTCTTCCTTAGAGGCGCTTGCCAATGTTGAAAGGTCTTCGCTAAGCTCTTGGGCGACGGCGAGGATGTCTTCGTTTACTGCAACATCATCCATTTTAAGATTCTCCTCATATTTTTTCTCAATAGAGTCTTCATTAGATAGTAATGAAGCCTGCTCGTTAATTACATTTTCACTCTCTTGGACAGCCATCGCACTAAGGAATGCTCCTTTAAGATGCAGGTAAACTGGTCTTGATTCTTTTTTCTTCATATTCTTAAACATTGATTCATTTTCATTTATTGAAACAATATCTTCATTATCCATGTGTAGGATAAAAGCTGAACTTCTAGCCACCCAATTCTCTGAGTCAGCGACCGGTGCCTTGCCCTCTACAGGCTTAGAACCTCTTACGCCAGATCTTTGGTCTGCTGGCTGGTTAACAAAAGAGTATTCCTTAAAAGAAATGTCTTGCATATCAACAAAAGCCATTTTACCCTTATATACTTTGCCTCTTTTAAACCTAGCAACGTTTGGCTTGCCGCTTGCATCTTCTGAAGCCAGATCATCGCCAGATATTGAACAAACAGCTTTGCCGGCTCTTCCGCCGACGGAACCGGTCATGTATCTTTTATCAGCTATCTTCTGTGCGGCAACTGGGTCAGTCACGGCAATCTGCAAACGAACGAAAGAAGAACCATCTTCTTCTTTGTCCATTCTTGCAGCCATAACACGGCCAATTGGCTCAGAGTTTAAATCGTGATTAAGAATGATTGGCTTAGGATACGGCTCAACCCAAGACTGGAGAGCCTTTTCTAATTCTATTGCTGAGTAGTTATTGTAGTTTGCTGTCAATCCGCTCATGTATAGCGGCGACTTCGATTATTAGCCCTTGCTTACTATCAAATGATTCCATAAAATTATAATTAGAGTCGGCAAACTTGGGCATCTCTATCGTGAAGTTTTCTACAAAATCAAAAGCCATTATTTGTTCCTTTATTACTGATCAGCTATATAGTAAATTTGTTTTTATAAGATTAAACAATCTTATATAAATATATCATACTTTATCGAACTTGATTAGTTCTAATATTACCCCTATTGTCGCCGTTTGTCAAATAATGCTGATACATATCTTTAGACATAAGATGTGGGGCATAGATGTACGATGCGCTATATAATTTAAAACCTTTTTCTGTAGCGTTTTTTGCCCAGCCAAGATCTTCGCCTTGTTTATGAAACTGATAATCCACATTATTATAAACATCTTTAGACATCATTTTTGCAGCCATAATAACATCTGATTGGAAATAATCCCCTAAAGGATATTTTTCCTTTCTATAAGCTACACTGTGATCTTCGTCTTTCCAACTCATCACACTAGGAAATCTTGAATCCACAGGCGTCATAAACATCAAAGGCGAAACTGCGTCTGCGCCATCTTTAATATGAGCTATTAATAACTCTATCGTATTAGGATTTTGTAACAAAATATCAGAGTCTAAACTTAGATAATAATCTGGCTGATATTCTCTTACTCTTTGAAGTATTGAATTCCTTAAAGACACCATGTTATGATACTTGGACATAGTCCACTGTCTTCCATTGTTCTCGTGTTCAAAATGAGGTATATCTTTTCTCTCATTAATCTCAAAAGTTTGGAATCTTTTATCTAATCTTTTCCAAGTTATTAAAGAGTTAGTAGTTTCAAAATCATCAGGTGATGTTTCAAAAATTAAACCAACATCTTTCATATCAATGGATTGATTGATAATACATCTAATCCATTCCGGAAGAATCCAATCTCTTTTATAAATTGGACAGCCAATTATTAATTTCATTTTTCTTCAGTTTGTACTTTTTCTTCTTTTAGCTCAGCTTTTTTTGCTGCTGGTTTTTTTTCTTCTTCAACCTTTGGTTCTACAACTTCTTCGGTAACCGAATCATCTTCTGTTTCAATAAGAAGATCAAACGCTTCCATAAAAGTATCAATTATTTCTGTTAGAACCTTCAAAGCAAGTTGTTGCTGATTATTAGCAACTGCCTTCTTGAAACCTTGAACAGCGTCTTCTTCTAGCAAGAATTGCTTGCTAATCTCTGAATTAATTATTAAGCCCATCATCATCCTTTGGAATATTTGACATTAAGTCATCTGCGTCTATAACAGTATACTCTTTTTCCAAAAGATTTTCAACTACTGACAACCAAGATAAATCATCTGCTCTTCTAATGTTTGGAGATGTTCTTGTGCCTTGTTGGTTTGTTGGTCTAATAATATTCCCTGGTCCCTTTGTTTTGTTGGGCATGTTAGTAGACTTGGGCTGCTTTGGTGCCGCTATTTTTGTATTGCCACCGCTTGGTGAAGTTTTAGTTGTTGCACCCTGCTCAGGGGCTGTAGCAGCCTGGACATCGGCCTGGTGAGTTGCTATGTCCATTTGAATTCTTGCCTGTATAGCTCCAAATAATTCTGATTCATCAATTTCTGGATCAAGGCCTAATTCTTTTCTAGTTTCAGACAAAGAAATAATAGAGTTCGTATACTTCTGTATTACGTGAGTTTCTTTTTTAACTTGAGTATCTACGTCAATTTCATTAAACTTAAAGTAACAACGGTCTGATACATCACTCTCAATTGGGTTCTTAATTGGATCAAAACCACCCTCAAACAATAGTTCGTTAAAAATATTAACTCTAACAATTTCAGCAAATTGTTTTTGGTACTGTTTGATCTTGTCATAAAGAGCTACATCTAATCTGTCTGTTACTGATCTATTGCCACCGTTCATCATCATGCCAAGATGGTGAGGTGCTAGACCTAAGCCAACAGCAACTCTTTCCTTGAAGTGCTCAAGATACTTTGAGGCATCAAGTAGCTGATTGCCCGATGCAACAACATCAATGTCATGTCTAAACGGAAGTATCAAACCACCTTCGGTTCTAAGGTTTTCAATTTCTGCTGCAGCACGCGATATCTCTTCTGGCTCCGCTGGTTGTTCAGCTGTACCAATCTTGTATTTATACAGAGGAAACAATTCTCTGTGGACAAGATTTTGAATATCTTCTTCTAATTGTCTTAAGGCAATTACGTCATCCAAAACGTTTACTAGAAATGGCGTACCAAAAGCTCTGCCGGCTTTTTTGTCAAAATTTAAATGGATAACTCTATCTGCTGCCCAAACTGGCGTCTTAGCGGAAGGCGAATACGTTAAAGGATCAGTTCTTTGTTCATATGACTTAGGTCTGTTAAATTTATCTCTAAGAATTCTGACTTGTTCTGTTGGGATTAAATAATATCCTATTATGGTTTGCTCAGCTGAAACTGGAGTTAACTTATCTGGAAAATATTCGGAAATATCTCCTCTAGCTTTAACCACGAAACAGTTAGCGTACTTGAAAAGTTGATCGGAAACTTCTATCAAGAAATCCAAGAATGGTCTCTTCATGGTCATTTCTAAAAAGTCTATTCTTTGATATAGATAAGCTACTGCTTCAGGGTTTTCGCCAACTATCTTCCAATTTTCTTTCCAGAATAAATCTTTATATTTATTCATTGCTTGACGGATATACGAGTCGGTATCTACCGCCTGCATAATTCTGTCAAAGTCGTATGGCGATGGCTCAAATGTTGCTCTAGTATTATACCAGTAAACTGAACCATGGTAACCAAGGGCAAGCGATGCCACTCTCATGACCTTACCCAAAGTACCTACGTCTTCAGGCTCTATAGTTTTTGCTACAAAGTTACCACTGTTAAAGTCGTCTATCTGACGAAATGGTAAATAGTCTAATAGTGGCATTTAGGGCTCCCGTATAAATCTAATAGAATAGTACTTATTAGATTATATTTTTATAAGTTAGTTACCTTGCTCAAGGCCAGCTTTATTAAAAGCATTCTTAATAATAAGGTCTTTTACTGCCTCAAGCCAAAAAACGGTCTCAGCTTCAGCGAAATCGCTTCTATATGAAAGATTTTGCTCACTAATCTTAATCTCTACAGAAAAATCTTTTTTTTCTTCAGTTACTTCTGTTGGTTCTGTTGCGTCACTCATTTTAAATTTGTCCTTTTAATCGTTGAATAATATTTGCTTGTTGTTTAATTGTTGCTTCTTTTATAACTAATTCTGTCATTAAATTACTAAGCTTTTCTTGGAAAACAGCTATAATTAAATTAACGTCTAAATTAGAATCATTAATATCTGATTCAGGAATTCCCATTACACCAGTTTCTTGTTTGCTTATTTTAGACATCTGATAATTATACCACCATTTTACTTAAGACCCAAATTCTGTAGATCATGAATGCCTATGAAGTAAATATTCTTCATAAGAAAGCACTTTGTCGCCTACCGCATAGAGCATATATTTTTCCATTTCTATATCTACTCTTTTCTTTTCCATCTCAGCCCATTTTGATGCCCCATAAGTTTTTTGATTTTCTAGCCATTCTTTACTTCCATCATAATCGTAAATCATAAAATTTCTAACCATAAATTTATCTCCATTTTTAATGGTTTTTACACCATGATAATAAGGTGCACCAGAAGGGAAAACTAGAATATCGCCAGCTTTTGGTTTGTGATTAATCGAATCACCATTTATGTAAAAAGAAATATCACCACCATCATAATTGTCATTTATATAAGCTGTACATGTTAAGAAAAATTTTTGACCAGGAGTATCTTTTTCGCAAATAATATAATCGGTATGATACTGCATTGTTAAGTTATTTTTTATAGATTCAAGATTTCTACCATATTTACAAAAAGATGAATTTGTCAATCTAGTATTGTACGGCAGTTCGACGTTAAATCTTTTTATGTAATCTTTAGTTGCAATACTGGATGCTTCAGCTAATCTATCCACAAGGTACTTCTCGTCTTTGTGCATCTGCACATTTTCCTCAGCGGGACTAAAAGTCGTATATTTTTGACTAGAATATATACCAAAAACAGACCATTTATCCCAGGTATTTAAATAAAATTTACCTTGAGAATCATCTGAAGATTTTTTCATGGTTTCATGCAAAATATCAGAATCCGATAGCAACCCTCTATATAAAACAACTTTTGGATATATTTCAACAGAAAAAAAATTAATACCAGGCTTTTGTTGTTCTTGGTCGTTTATTTCAGGCATTCTGCCAGTATATCATGAGTTTAGTCTAGACTCAAGTTCGTTAACTTTTGTAGATAGCTCTTGAATAGCTTTTACTAAAAGAGGAATTATTTCAATTGTATTCCACATAGCTGGATTCCAAGCATCTATGTCAAAAATTCCACCTTCTTCATCCCATGGTAATTCGTGTGATGGTGGTTGAAAGGTCACCAGTTCGGGTTGCGCTTCAAGAACTTCTTCCACTATAAAACCATAAGATCTATTTAGGCTCATAAGATCTTTAGCTTGATCGGTCCATGGTTCATTCGTAACCGGATCTATTTCTCCCATTTTCCAACTAAAAATTCTTGGTCTTAAATTATTAACCACAGAAAGACCATTTGGAATATCTTCTATATTTTCTTTAAATTCTCTCAAAGAAGTAAATCTAACTATTCTTTCAACACCTTGTCCACCAAGTGATTGAGCATAAAGTGGTCCGACTCCACTACCCGCTGTTGGAAAACTGCCTTGGGCTCTATAGGAATAATTGTTTTCTACCGTGATATTTAAGCAGTCGATTGTTGATCCTGAAATAGCCCCGCCAAAAGTGCCGGTAGAACCTGAAATATCACCGTTTACAGAAAGCGTTGCCCCGTTCCAGGAAATCGATCCAGAACCAAGGCTAAATGTTCCGTTATTTAAGTCTAAATAACTTGTATTTCCAGGAGAAGCTAATAAACCAGTTCTTATTACATCTCCAGATATCTGTGTTAAAAAACCATTATTATCAACGCTAATGCCAGCTCCACCAATTGTTATCTTATTACTAGCTGTGTTGAACGCATCGTCCGCATATTGATACGCAGCATCAGCTGTGCTAGACGCAGCATTTGCTTCATTGTATGCATTTTGGATTGTGGTATAAGTTGTGCCGCCGGTAATAGCTACGTTACCAGTTATACTTAAGGTTGCTCCATCCCAAGTTAATTTATCACCCAAAGAAAAGTTAGCTTGTCCACCAGAATTTTTGCCAACAAAGAAAGCAGTGTTGCCGCTAGCAAAAGTTCCGTTTCCGTAATACATTGTATTAGCAGATATTGTTAAGCCACCTATAAAGCCATCTTCGTATATTGAGTTACCAAACTCATCAACTATAAGTTCAACATCTTCTGCGTTCAGAACATCTGAACCATCGCTAAGCTTTAAGGTGCCCTGTACAGTAAGACTGTTGCCATCCCATGTTAGTTTATCACCCAAAGAAAATTGCTCAGTAGCATCAACATAGAAGGCGGTATCCGTATTGCTGTAATTGCCAGCTCCCAAAAATATTTTACCTCCAGTAGCCAATTCGGTTAAGCCTGTTAAGGTAAGACTGCTGGCTGTAATATCTCCAGTGTTAGTCACCCTAAATGGAGCTATCGAAAAGCTAGTGCTATTTGAACCGCTCCACATGTTTCCGTTTGAATCAACATGAAATGACGTAGCGTCTGATGTTCCTTGATCTTCACCAATGTCTAAACTAGATCTAATGCTAGCGTCATTAAATACAGCTTTTCCATCTCCACTTATCTTCCAACCGGTTCCACCAAATGTAGTATTCGCTGCGGCATAGTTGTTAGATTTTAGAATGGAGTTAGCCCCAGACAAGGTTATTGTTTGTGCGCCTATTGTTCCAGCTGTTATTTTTGATGCAGTTAAGCTGCTGATATATTGGCTATCAATTAGCGGTGTTGATTGATCAGTTTGAGTTAAAGCTGTCCATGGACCAAGGTTGCCAGTCGTATCTACCGATCTAACTCTTCCCCAATAAGTTTTGGCAACCGTGTCTGTACTGTTTGGTACCGCTACCGTAAACACGTTTGCAGAACTAAAGCCCGTTAAAGTTGCCGTCCCGGTGCCGGCCCCATTGTCATATAGTTCATATTCATATTTGTCTATATCTAAATCATTACTGAAGTCAAAAACAAACATCACATTTTCAAATGATGCGTACAAGGCTAGATTAGATATAGCGTCAGGTATCGTAGTATCCTTGGGGATTGAAACTAATATAGAATCTATACTCTCAGAGTAAGCATTAATGTCAGTATTTTTTGTTCTTACACTAAATATATAATTCTTGCCTGGTTTTAGGTTCTCAATTTTTTTTATAATCTCAGCCATTACAAAGTTGCTCCTGTGACGATTCTTCCCAATAATGATGAACTTACTTCTTCTTTGTTTAAGCTCAAATAATTATTTAAAGAAAAACTATATTTTTTTATGTTCATTTTTCCATCTGAAGATAGTATGTTTTTTTCATGATTAGAAACTATTTCAAATACATAGTTTTTATATGATAAATCTGTTTTAGAAAAGACTAGAGCATCTGTGCTTTTGCTCTGACTGTATAGATCAACGTCTTGCCAATCTAAGACAACTTTATTATCTATATCTTGGTCAGAACCATAAGCTGTAATTCTTATTTTAAACTTACCGTAATCTGGACCTTTGTCACAATATATCTTTATATTTGGTCCAGTGAAAGTTCCTATTAAAGAAGCTCCTGAATTTTTTGAAACACCAGAATCCCAATTAGATTCACTATTAATAAATGATAAATTATAGTAATTATCTGAAGTTAAATCTCTTACATATGAAGAAACATTTACTTCTTCTTCAGAGCTAACAAATTCCGATTGAGCTTCTTCGCATGCTTGATACTGATTGTCTTGAGTTCTTTTTTTAATTAGTTTTAAATTTGGAGTTTTATAATATAAACTATATTGCTTATTTATTTCAATATCTTTAGAGTGATTTTCTGCTGCCTTAAAATACAGAAGATTGCCAACAATTTGGCTTATCACTGGGGTTGAGTCATAGTTCTCAGAAGACTTATCTTCATAAACAACTAAATAAGAATCTGGATCAGTAGAAGCTGTTTTGGTAAAAATTGAACCTTCTTTATTTAAAGCGTAGTAAATGTCAACATCTAAATTTTCTACATCAATAAAAAGCCAAGAATCTTTAACA
>Ga0208856_1000044_pt1 | contig 52778 bp, 45 predicted proteins | sample LakMenEpi13Jul12_FD_150690 | JGI IMG/M metagenome (GOLD analysis project Ga0208856, IMG submission 150690) | Freshwater microbial communities from Lake Mendota, WI - 13JUL2012 deep hole epilimnion (SPAdes) | ecosystem: Environmental > Aquatic > Freshwater > Lentic | place: Lake Mendota, Madison...
CGCTCGCACGCCAAAGCCAAGTACGAGTCTGTTGCCTTGGTCATGGCCAGCGCCCAGCGCATTGGGCTGACCAAGCTGGGTATTGTGGGCTCTGAGCAGTTTGTGAATTAATTTTGACTTGAAGTCTGACTTGTTCAGACGAAAAAAACCGCCTCAGTGAGGCGGTTTTTTCATTGAGCGATGACATCAATCGGCGTACTTACCGCTGGCATCGACGGCCACTTTGATTTTCTGGATTTCTGCAGCCACAAACTTTTTGTGCTCTGCTGGCTCAACGCGTTTGTCAGTGACGACCAAAGCGCCCAGGCCTTCTTGCTTCTTGATGAACTCGGGGTCCTTCAAAGCTTTTTTCATGGCTTCGTTCAAAGCCGTGGTGATGGCAGCGGGTGTGCCCTTGGGAGCATACAGACCGTGCCAAATGGTGAGGTCAAAACCTTTCATGCCCATTTCTTGCAATGAGGGGTAGTACTTCAAGGATTTGTGATCTGACAAAGGTTTGGCTGTGGTCACAGCAAATGCTTTGATACGGCCAGATTCAATTTGTGCCGTGGTGTTGGTGGTTTGATCGCACATGACGTCGACTTGACCGCCAACCAAGGCGTTCATGGCAGGTGCTGTGCCGCCAAACGGAATGGTGGTCATGGCCTCTTTAGACTGCAATTGCGCTTGCCACAACATGCCGCAAATGTGCGAAGCTGAACCCAAGCCCGCGTGGGCAATGTTCAACTTGCCAGCGTTGGCGCGAATGTAGTTTTCAAAATCGCGGTAGGTGTTGGCAGGCAACTGTGGCTTGCCAACCAAGGTCATGGGCACATCATTGACCATGCCCAAGTACTCAAAGTCTTCCAAGGGCTTGTAGGAAAGTTTGCGGTACAAAGCAGGCGTGGCAGCCATGCCAATGTGGAACAACAACAAAGTGTGACCATCTGGGTTGGCGCGTGCCACTTTGGAGGCGCCAATGGTACCACCGGCACCTGCCACGTTTTCGACCACGAAATTGCCACCTGGCATTGTCTTGGCCATGGCAACGCCAAGGTCACGGGCAACCTTGTCTGTGGGGCCACCCGCAGCAAAAGGCACCACGATGGAAATAGGCTTTGAACCCGGAAAATTTTGAGCATGCGCTACCAAGGCTAAGGCAGCAGCAGCAAGGACCAACAAGCGTTTCATCTATATCTCCTAAGTTAGAGATGGAAGTGTAGCGTCTAAGCAAGCGAAGAGGATTCAGCGCACGACCCAAAACCTCATTATTTAGGGGGATGGCATGCCCCAAACGCACCCATTTTGTGCGAAATCAAACTTTCATTGATAGCTGCGTGCGTCTTCAATCACTTTGCCATCATTGGCCAAAGTGCCAGGCGCCACCAAATGGACATCGCTTCGCAATTTGGTGATGTCCCGAATGGCTTCGGCAATCTGAGCCTTCAACTCGGCTTCAGCACCGTGGGCTGCTGTGGTTTCCACATGCAACGCCATGCTGTCATTGGCCATTTCGCCCTGGACAACCAAACGTGCACGCAATGCGGCAGGGAATCGCTTAACCACCTCAGCCACTTGGCCTGGATGCACAAACATGCCCCGCACTTTGGTGGTTTGGTCGGCACGTCCCATCCAACCTTTGATTCTCTGATTGGTGCGGCCTGTTGGGCAGGTGCCCGCCAAGATGGCGGACAAATCACCCGTGCCAAAACGAATCAAGGGATAATCGGGGTTCAAACTGGTAATGACCAGTTCGCCCACTTCACCTTCAGGAACGGGATCGCCCGTGCCAGGTCGCACAATTTCAACGATCACGCCTTCGTCAATCACCAGCCCTTGGCGTGCGCTGGTTTCATAAGCAATGAGGCCTACATCTGCTGTGGCATAGCATTGAAAAGCATTGACGCCGCGTTCTGTCATCCAGTCACGCAAGCTTGGCGGAAAGGCTTCGCCAGAGACCAAGGCCTTTTTCACAGAAGGCAAGGCCACGCCCATTTCAGCCGCTTTTTCAAGAATAATTTTCAAGAAGCTGGGAGTACCAATGTAGCCAGCAGGCTGAAGCTCAGCCATGGTTTGCACTTGCTGCTCTGTTTGGCCAATACCGCCCGGAAACACCGTGCAGCCCAAGGCATGGGCGCCGGTTTCCATCATGGAGCCCGCTGGTGTGAAGTGATAACTGAAGCAGTTGTGAATGAGTTCACCCGACTGAAAGCCAGCTGCCGCAATGGCACGCGCCATGCGCCAGTAATCTGGGCGGGAACCTTCAGGCTCATACAAAGGGCCAGGGCTTGAAAACACGCGTGGCATTTTTGAGCCATAGCTCACAGCACTGTAGCCCCCAAACACATTGCCACCCGCGGCACGTGCGGCTTTTTGTTTTTCAAGCAGTTCGTATTTGCGAATCACGGGCAACTCAGCCAATGCACCGCGCGATGTGATATCAGCCGCATGAATGTCTTTTAAAATTTCTGCAAAAGCAGGCGCGTTTTTTTGTGCGTGTGCAATTTGCCCAGGCAAGGCAGCCATCAAAGCGGCTTCGCGCGCTGCAGGGTCGCGCGTTTCCAATGCATCCATGTGCGTCTTCATAAAAATCCTTTGAATGTGACTGGAAAAAATTAAGCCAACCAGCGCTTACGCCGTTTGTAACTTTTCACATCTTTGAAGCTCTTGCGCTCGCCGCCGCCTATGCCCAGGTAAAACTCTTTCACGTCTTCGTTGGTCCGCAGGTCTTCGGCCGCGCCGTCCATCACGATGCGACCCGACTCCATGATGTAACCATAATCAGAGTACTTGAGCGCCATGTTGGTGTTTTGCTCTGCGATCAAGAACGTGACTTTTTCTTTCTCGTTCAAATCTTTGACAATGTTGAACACCTCTTCCACGATTTGTGGGGCCAAGCCCATAGAAGGTTCGTCCAAAAGCATGACGCTCGGGTTGGTCATCAAGGCGCGGCCAATGGCACACATTTGTTGTTCGCCGCCTGAGGTGTAAGCGGCTTGTGAAGTGCGACGTGTTTTGAGACGTGGGAAATAGGTATACACCTTTTCAAGGTTGGCCGCAATTTCACCTTTGTCCTTGCGCGTGTAGCTGCCCGTCATGAGGTTTTCTTCAATGGTGAGGTGCGCAAAGCAGTGACGACCTTCCATCACTTGCACAACACCGCGGTTGACCAAATCGGCAGGGGTGAGGTTTTCAATGCGCTCACCACGCAGCTCAATGCTGCCCTTGGTGACATCGCCGCGCTCTCCTTTGAGCAGATTGGAAATGGCCCGCAAGGTGGTGGTTTTGCCAGCACCATTGCCACCCAAAATAGCCACGATGCCTTGCTCTGGAACTTGCAGGGAGACACCCTTCAAGACCAAGATGACGTGGTTGTAAATGACTTCAATGCCGCTGACATTCAATACAATTTTTTTATCGCTCATGGACTCTGCCTTTATGACCAAATGAAAATCTCAGGCGCTGAGACTTTCATTTGGCAACTGCTTTCGCAGTTACCAAAGCACCGCACACATGTGCGGTGTTAGCACGGCTTAAGACTGGCAATCAGCCGGTGTACGGCGAGTCAGTTTCTTTTCTGCAGCGTATTTGTCTGCAGCGGCTTTCACCATGGGCTTGATGATTTGGTCATCGGCCTGGTACCAGTCGCTGGTGAATTCCCACTTGCTGCCGTTCCATGTGTGAATACGGGCCCAGTTGGCACCCATGTGATCGGCACAAGAGGTTGAAACAGGACGCAACACACCTTTGAAGCCAAGGGCATCCAATTTGGGCTGTGTCAGGTTCAAGTTTTCATAACCCCAACGCGCTTGCTCGCCGGTCATGACTTTGCCTTTGCCGTATTTCTCTTGGGCTTGGCGAACACCTTCAACACCAAACATGGCGCTGAACAAACCGCGCATGTAAAGCACTTCGCCCACTTCATCTTTGGGTCCTGTGCCTTGGCCTTTGGCATGCAACTTCTCCAACACTTCTTTCACAACAGCAGAACCTTTTTCGGCACCGTGTTGCATGGTGATGGCGTTGTAGCCCTTAGCGCCCATGCCAATGTCTTTGACATCTGGCTCTGCACCTGCCCACCACACGCCATAAATTTGCTCACGTGGGTAACCAGTTGCTTGCGCTTCTTTGAGCAAGGTGGAGTTCATCACACCCCAACCCCAGTTCACGACGTAATCGGGACGATCACGACGGATTTGCAACCAAGTTGATTTTTGCTCAACACCAGGGTGTGTGACAGGCAGCAAGCTCAACTTGAAGCCGTGCATGGCTGCGCGCTCTTGCAAAATGGGGATGGCTTCTTTGCCGAACGGACTGTCGTGGTAAACCAAGGCAATGTGTTTGCCCTTGAGTTTGTCAGCGCCGCCTGCTTTTTTGGCAATGTCTTGAATGATCACATCGCCTGCCACCCAATAAGTGCCAGCCAATGGGAAGTTCCATTTGAAGACGCCACCGTCAGCAGATTCGCTGCGGCCGTAACCTGCAGTGATCAAAGGAATTTTGTCGCCAGGGGCTTTTTCAGTCAGCGCAAAAGTAATGCCTGTTGACAATGGCTGGAACACTGTAGCGCCACCATTTTTGCCTTTAAGACGCTCATAGCACTCCACACCACGGTCTGTGGCGTAGCCAGTTTCGCATTCTTCGAAGCTGACTTTCACGCCATTGATACCACCGCGTGCGTTGACAAGCTTGAGGTAGTCGACATAGCCGTTGGCGAATGGCACACCATTGGGTGCGTAAGCGCCGGTTCTGTAAACCAAAACTGGAAAAAATTGCTCTTTGGTTTGAGCAGTTGCGACGGTGCTAACCAGCGCACTGGAAAGTCCTGCAACGGCCACCGTAGCGGCCAGGACGAGTTGACGAAGCTTCATGGTTGTCTCCTGTTAAGTAAAGTTTGAAGCACTGAGGGAAAAATCAATGTGGGAATGGCCATAAGCGAAGCTTTTGCTTAGCCACTGACCACAGTTTGGCCAAGCCATGGGGTTCGACAATCAAGAACCACACAATCAAGGCGCCAAAAATCATGAACTCTGCGTGAGAGATGGCGGCAGTGGAAATGACCACGCCCACCAAACTGCCCACCCAAGGTAAAAACTGATTGAGGAAAATGGGCAGCACCACAATGAAGGCTGCGCCAAAAAAACTGCCCATGATGGAGCCCATGCCGCCGATGATCACCATGAACAGCAATTGAAATGAACGGTCAATTGAGAACGCTGCTGGCTCCCAAGAACCCAAATGCACAAAGCCCCACAAAGCACCTGCAACGCCCACAATGAAGGAGCTCACAGCAAAAGCGCTGAGCTTGGCGTACATAGGACGAATGCCAATGACAGCCGCAGCCACATCCATGTCGCGAATGGCCATCCACTCACGACCAATGGCTGAACGGACCAAGTTCTTTGCCATGAGGCCGAAGGCAATCAAGAAGACCAAGCAGAACAAATACTTTTCGACAGGCGTCTCAATGGCCAGACCCATGATGTTCAAGTTAGAGACCGAAACTGAGCCAGAGGGCGTGTAGTTGGTGAACCAACCCACGCGAAGAAACGCCCAATCACAAAAGAATTGGGCAGCCAGTGTGGCAACCGCTAAGTAGAGTCCTTTGACTCGCAAACTGGGGATGCCAAAAAAGATCCCGACCAGCGTTGCAAAGAATCCACCACTGAGAATCGCAACGATGAGGGGGATGCCATCAATTCGAATGTAGGCGTTGTAGGCCATATAAGCACCCACGGCCATGAATGCGCCCGAACCCAAAGAGATTTGGCCGCAATAACCCACCAGAATATTCACGCCCAATGCAGCCAAGGACAAGATCAAGAAGGGAATCAAGATGGCTCTGAACATGTATTCGTCGACCAACATCGGCACGCCCACAAAGGCAAATGCAATCAATGCCAAGATGGCCCATCGGTCTTGGGCAATGGCAAAAATTTGTTGGTCGCTTCGGTAAGAAGTTTTAAATTGACCGTTTTCTCTGTAGAACATGTTGTGCTTCCTTAAACGCGATCAATGATTTTTTCGCCAAACAAACCCTGTGGTCGAAACAGCAAAAAGACCAACGCAAGGACATACGCAAACCAAATTTCAATGCCACCACCGACATAAGGGCCGAGAAAAACTTCGGACAATTTTTCGCCCACACCAATGATCAAGCCGCCAATGATGGCGCCTGGCACCGATGTCAAGCCACCCAAAATAATCACAGGCAAGGCCCTAAGAGCAACCGTGGTCAAAGAAAATTGAACGCCCATCTTGGAGCCCCAAATGATGCCCGCTACCAAGGCTGTGATACCGGCCACAAACCAAACGATGACCCAAATTCGGTTCAGCGGAATACCAATCGACTGCGCCGCTTGGTGATCATCTGCAACGGCACGCAAGGCTCTGCCTGTGCCCGTTTTTTGGAAAAACAAGGACAGAGTGACCACCAGCAATGCTGCAATGAGGGCGGCGTAAACATCTTCCAGGTTCACCAAAATGCCACCAGGAAAAACAGAGTCCAAAAGGAACACAGGTTCTTTGGGCATGCCCACATCAATTTTGTAAATGTCGCTGCCAAAGATGGTCTGGCCCAAGCCGTCAATGAAATAGGTAATGCCCAAGGTGGCCATCAACAAAGTCACGCCCTCTTGATTGACCAAGTGACGCAGCACATACCGTTCAATGAGCCAAGCCAAGACAAACATCAAGACGGCTGCCAAGGCAAAAGCGATGACGTTTGAAAGGATTTTGTTGTCAAGCCCCAAGATTTGAGGAACCCACTCAGAGAATCGCGCCATGGCCAATGCGGCAAAGAGCACCATGGCACCTTGCGCAAAATTAAACACACCAGAGGCTTTGAAAATAAGCACAAAGCCAAGCGCCACCAACGAATAAAGCATGCCGGCCATCAGGCCACCTAAAAGAGCTTCTAAGAAAAATGCCATGTTGTGTGCTCCTTAATGACTGGTGCCTAAATAGGCACTGATCACTTCTTGGTTGTTGCGGACTTCTTCGGGGGTTCCGTCGCCAATTTTTTTGCCGTAGTCCAAAACCACCACACGGTCAGAGATGTCCATCACGACACTCATGTCGTGCTCAATCAGCACAATGGTGGTTCCAAACTCGTCGTTCACATCCAAGATGAAACGACTCATGTCTTGCTTTTCTTCCATGTTCATGCCGGCCATGGGTTCGTCTAGCAAAAGAACTTGTGGCTCCATGGCCAAGGCACGACCCAAGTCGACGCGTTTTTGCAAACCATAGGGCAATTGACCCACAGGCGTTTTGCGATGGGCTTGAATTTCAAGGAAGTCGATGATGTGCTCGACAAAGTCGCGGTGCTCTTCTTCTTCGCGTTGGGCAGGGCCAATGCGCAAGGCTTGCATGAATAGATTGCTTTTGATGCGCAAATTTCTGCCGGTCATGATGTTGTCAATCACGCTCATGCCTTTGAACAAAGCCAAATTTTGAAAGGTTCGGGCAATGCCCATTTCTGCCACTTGCCGGCTGTTCATGTGGCTGAAAGTTTGGCCACGAAAAGAGATGCTGCCTTCTTGAGGTTCGTAGACGCCATTGATACAGTTCAACATGGAACTTTTGCCAGCACCGTTGGGCCCGATGATGGCCCTGACCTCATGCTCGCGAACGTTGAATGAAATGTCGGTGAGCGCTTTCACACCACCGAATCTGAGACTGATGTTGTTCACATCCAGAATCACGTCACCAATTTTTTTTGTCATAGTGTTCTCTGCTTCAGCCTATTGAGACTTCAAGCTGCAGCCTTTACGGGTACAAATGTTTGGGCATCTGAAATATTGAGCGTGGCACTGACACTGCCTGAGCGGCCATCTTCAAACTTCACAACCGTTTCAATGAACTGGGTGGTCAAACCACCATACAGCGCATCGACCAAAGGCAGGTATTTTTCGGCAATGAAACCGCGGCGAACTTTGTTGGTGCGTGTGAGTTCGCCGTCATCGGCATCCAACTCTTTGTGCAGAACCAAGAAGCGGCTCACCTGGCTACCTGCCAACAATTCGTCTTCAGCCAAATCGGCGTTGACTTGCTCAACACACTCTCTGATGAGTTGATAGACTTCCGGCTTTTGCGCAAGGTCGGTGTAACCGGCGTAAGGCAAATTGCGACGCTCGGCCCAGTTGCCCACCGCATCAAAGTCGATGTTGATCATGACGCAGACTTGATCGCGCTGATCGCCATAGGCCACCACTTCTTTGATGTGCGGAAAGAACTTGAGTTTGTTTTCGACATACTTGGGCGCAAACATGGCGCCATCGTTGCTGCCACCTTTAATGCGGCCCACGTCTTTCACGCGGTCAATGATTTTCAAATGGCCGTGGCTGTCTAAAAAACCTGCATCGCTGGTGTGGTACCAACCGTCTGCTGTCAAAACTTCGGCGGTAGCTTCTGGGTTTTTGTAATAGCCTTTGAGCAACCCTGGTGACCTCACCAAAATTTCGCCGTTGTCGGCCACTTTAATTTCAACACCTCGGCAAGGCACGCCCACGGTGTCTGCGCGTGCTTGATTGTCGGGTTGCAAGCAAACAAACACAGCCGTTTCGGTGGAGCCATAAAGCTGCTTCAAGTTGACGCCAATCGAGCGGTAGAACGTGAACAAATCGGGGCCAATGGCTTCACCCGCGGTGTAGGCTACGCGCACACGGCTAAAGCCGAGGCTGTTGCGCAGAGGGCCGTAGACCATGAAGTTGCCCAAGCCATACAACAGGCTGTTGAACAAGCCAATCGATTCGCCCTCCATGCGCTTAGGGCCAACTTTCATGGCCAAGCTCATGAAGTATTTGTACAAGCTGCGCTTTATGCTGCTGGCATCTTCCATGCGAATGCTCACACTGGTGAGCATGCCCTCGAACACCCGAGGAGGCGCAAAGTAGTAAGTAGGACCAATCTCTTTCAAGTCGATCATGACAGTGGCAGCAGACTCAGGGCAATTGACCACGTAGCCGGCTACCAACCACTGTGCGTAGCTGAAAATATTTTGACCAATCCAGGCGGGTGGCAAATAAGCCAACACATCTTCATTAGACGTGAGGTGATCAAATTCGGCGCCAGCTTGTGCGCGGTCGATCAAGGTACCGTGCGTGTGCACAACACCTTTGGGATTGCCCGTGGTGCCAGAAGTGAAGAACATGGCGGCCACGTCGTCTTTGGTGCCAGCTTCAACTTGCTCTTTGTAAAAATGCGGATGCTGTTTGGAAAAAACTTCACCAGCCGCCAACAATTCGTCCACTGAACCGAGTCCGGGCTCGTCGTATTTGCGCAGGCCTCTGGGATCGTCGTAATAAATGTGTTCAAGTGCTGCGTAGGTTTCACGCACTTCCAACATTTTGTCCACTTGTTCTTGATCTTCCACCACGCACAAACGCACCTCGGCATTGGTCATGGGAAAGACACACTCAGAAGCCGCTGCGTCTTGGTACAAAGGAATGGGGATGGCGCCAAGCGATTGCGCAGCCAACATGGTGGCGTAAAGGCGAGGACGGTTAGAGCCCACCACAACCATGTGCTCACCGCGCTTTAAGCCGGCTTGGTGCAAGCCACACGCCATGTGCGCCACCATGGTGGCCATGTCTTGCCAACTGATGGTTTGCCAGATGCCATATTCTTTCTCACGCATAGCCGGCGCGGTGGGTCGTTGCTTGGCATGCGTCAATAGCAATTGGGGAAAGGTCGTCTGCATACGGGTCCTGATGGTTCGCCGTCTCCCCATCAAGAGAGACTTGTTGAATTCTGAAACTGGATGCTAGACTGTGATTTGACGTCAAGTTGTCATTTCGACGACAATCTCGAGATTCACCCACTAGGATTTTCCCTAGGATTTTCAACGTCTTACAGTAAGTTGACATGACATCTGATCTGCATCAAAGAAGACGCCCCCCCACAGACGAGGAATTGAGCAACATTCCTTGGCTGTCTTTGCTGTTGCCCAAGGAACTCGAACGCGCTGTCAATGCACTTCGGGTAGGTGACGCTGAAAAAGGTGACTTTGTTTGCCGTGTTGGCCGCCCTGTGACTTATTGGTTTGGCAATGTCTCGGGCCTTCTCAAAATGAGCACCGACAACATCGATGGTCAAACCATGACTTTCACGGGCGTGCCGCCAGGCGGTTGGTTTGGCGAAGGCACGGCTTTGAAACGCGAGGCCTACCGCTACAACATACAGACCCTGAGGGCCAGCGTGGTGGCGGGCTTGCCCCTTGACACCTTTCATTGGTTGATTGACAACTCGCTGGGCTTTAACCGCTTTGTGATGAACCAGTTGAATGAGCGACTGGCTCAGTTCATTGCGGCCAGGGAGTTTGACCGATTGAGCAATCCTGATTTGCGCGTTGCCCGCAATTTGGCGGCACTCTTTAATCCGGTGCTGTTTCCAGGTGTGGGCGATTTGCTGCGCATCACACAACAAGAGCTTGCTTATTTGGTGGGGCTTTCCAGGCAGCGTGTCAATGAAGCCATGATTCACCTGCAGGAAGAGGAGCTCATACGGGTTGAATATGGCGGCGTTCGTATTTTGAATTTGCATGGCCTTCGAACCCGCATGATTGACCGCAGAAACAGGGACAATCCGTCCAAAGAAAACGTTTTATGAATCAGCCTCCTCCAAAGCCAGCCTTTGCTCGCGCGCCACGACCTGCCAACGCGGTCTCAAGCGCACACCCCAGTGCTTCTGGCGCTACCACCGTCCGCTTGAACAAGCGCATGGCCGAGCTAGGACTTTGCTCACGCCGTGAAGCTGATGCATGGATTGAGCATGGGTGGGTGAGGGTCAATGGCCAAGTGGCCGAGATGGGCATGCAAGTGGGCTCCACCGATCGCATCACGGTAGAACGTGAAGCGCAAGCCCAACAAGAACAGCAAGTGACGGTGCTGCTGCACAAGCCCATGGGCTACGTGAGTGGCCAGGCCGAAGATGGTCACGAACCCGCCATGGTGCTGTTTCAAGCGCGCAATCAATGGTCGGGCGATACCACTCGAATTCGTTTCAGCCCTGCGCAGTTCAAAGGTCTGGCGCCTGCCGGCCGCTTGGACATTGACTCTGTGGGCATGCTGGTGATGACACAGGATGGTCGCGTGGCGCGTCAGCTCATTGGCGAAGACGCCGACATGGAGAAAGAATATTTGGTGCGCGTTACTTGCGCGGGGCCGCAAGGCGATATTGCGGTCAATGTGCAAGCGCATTTTCCGGCGGCACAAATGCAACGCTTAAGGCATGGCCTCAGTTTGGATGGCAAACCCTTGAAACCAGCGCAAGTGGAGTGGCAAAACCCAGAGCAACTTCGCTTTGTGCTGAAGGAAGGCAAGAAACGCCAGATTAGGCGCATGTGCGAGCAAGTGGGTCTGAAAGTGGTGGGACTCAAGCGCATTCGCATGGGCCGTATCAGCTTGGGGGCTTTGCCGGTAGGGCAGTGGCGTTATTTAGGCCCCAAAGAGTCGTTTTAAGGCTTCTTCTGCCTCAAAGAACCCCTTGAAATTTTCCAAGCTACCCCCAACTCTCAAGTTGTGGCTGTTTTGGCCCTTGCCGTCTGTGCGGCAGAACCTTTTTAACCCCTATTAACCGCTCTTCAGAAGATGACTAAAAAGACCCATGCTTTCCAAGCCGAAGTGGCCCAACTGCTTCATTTGGTCACCCACTCCCTGTATTCCAACCCCGAAATTTTTGTGCGCGAATTGGTGTCCAACGCTTCAGACGCCTGCGACAAACTGCGCTTTGAAGCTTTAAACAACGATGCGCTGTATGAGAGTCAGCCCAATTTGGAAGTTCGTTTGTCATTTGACACCGAGGCCAAGACCCTGACCATTGCCGACAACGGCATTGGCATGACGGCGCAAGAAGCCATCGACAATTTGGGCACCATTGCCAAGAGCGGTACCAAGGACTTTGTGAGCAAGCTCTCGGGCGATCAAAAGGCCGATGCACAGCTCATTGGTCAATTTGGCGTGGGCTTTTATTCTGGGTTCATTGTGGCCGACAAGATCACAGTGGAAACGCGCCGCGCCGGCGCGCCTGCCTCCGAGGGTGTGCGCTGGATCAGTGGTGGCACGGGCGATTTTGAAGTTGAAAACATTGAGTTGGCACATCGCGGCTCCAGCATCATTTTGCATTTGCGCGAAGACGCGATGCAGTACGCCAACACTTGGAAATTGAAAGAAATCGTTGGCAAATACTCCGACCACATCAGCTTGCCCATCTTGATGGAAAAAGAAGAGTGGAAAGATGGCGAACTGATTGGCAAAGACGAAAGCGAAGGCCGCCAACCTGGCAGCATGGTCAAGACTGGTGAATGGGAAGCCATCAACAAAGCCACGGCATTGTGGACGCGTCCTAAAAAAGACGTGACGGAAGAACAATATAAAGATTTCTACAAACAAATTAGCAAGGACTTTGCCGAGCCCCTCACATGGACGCACAACCGCGTCGAAGGCAGCACCGAGTACACACAACTTTTGTACATCCCCTCACAAGCCCCGCAAGACCTGTGGAACCGCGATAAAAAAGCCGGCATCAAGTTGTATGTGAAGCGCGTTTTCATCATGGACGATGCAGAAGCCCTCATGCCCAGCTACTTGCGTTTTGTCAAAGGCGTGGTGGACTCTGCCGATTTGCCATTGAACGTCAGCCGTGAGTTGCTGCAAGAAAGCCGCGATGTCAAAGCCATTCGCGAAGGTTGTACCAAGCGCGTGTTGTCTATGTTGGAAGACTTGGCCAAACACAACGACGCACCAGAAGCTTCTGCCGATGGCGTGACCGATGTGGTGAGCGAAGAAGACAAAGCCAAGCAAGGCCAGTACACCAGCTTCTACAAAGAGTTTGGTGCCGTGCTCAAAGAAGGCTTGGGCGAAGACTTTGGCAACCGCGATCGCTTGGCCAAATTGTTGCGCTTTGCTTCCACGTCTTCAGACGAAGTGAGTGTGTCTTTGGCCCACTACAAAGCGCGCATGAAAGAAGGCCAAGAAGCCATCTACTACATCACAGCCGACACATTGGCCGCCGCCAAGTACAGCCCCCAATTGGAAGTGTTCAAGAAAAAAGGCATTGAAGTTTTGCTCATGACCGATCGCGTAGACGAGTGGGCCTTGAACTTCTTGAACGAGTTTGATGGCACCCCCATGCAAAGCGTGGCCAAAGGCGCTGTCGACTTAGGCACACTGCAAGACGAAGAAGAAAAGAAAGCCGCGGAAGAAGCGGCTGAAACCTTCAAACCTTTGCTGGCCAAATTGAAAGAAGCTTTGAAGGACAAAGCAGAGGATGTGCGGGTGACCAGCCGCCTGGTGGACTCACCTGCTTGTTTGGTGGTGACCGACAACGGCATGAGCATGCAGTTGGCGCGCATGCTCAAACAAGCCGGTCAAGAAGCCCCTGAATCGAAGCCAGTGCTGGAAGTCAATCCTGAACACGCTTTGGTCAAAAAGCTAGATGGCTCTGTGCACTTCAATGACCTGGCCCACATATTGTTTGACCAAGCCTTGCTGGCAGAAGGCGGTATGCCTGCAGACCCAGCGGCTTATGTGCGCCGCGTGAACGCGCTATTGGTTTAAACCACCAACAACGGCTCTTGCATTTGCTCGATCTGCTCTTCCAACATTTGCACTTGGCCACGCCAATAATCTGGCGTGCCAAACCAAGGGAAGTTGATGGGGAAAATGGGGTCGTTCCAACGGCGCGCTAACCACGCGCTGTAATGGACCAAGCGCAAGGTGCGCAGCGGCTCAATCAGGGCCAACTCGCGGCGATCAAAATCGCGCACTTGCTCATAGCCTTCCAGCAACATGCTCAATTGTCCTGAGCGTTGCTTGCGATCGCCAGACAACAACATCCACAAATCTTGCACAGCGGGTCCCATGCGCGCATCGTCTAAGTCAACGAAGTGTGGGCCACCTCCCGGCAAGTCAGCGGGCGTCCACAAAATATTGCCGGGATGGCAATCGCCATGCAATCTGAGCATTTGAAAATTTGGCCAGTCACTGCCATGTGCAACGCCTAGGCCATTGGCATGCATCAGATCCATGGCTTGCTGCCAAGTGTCTTGCCATGCGCGCTCTACTTCCATTGGAATGGCTTTGTTCTTGAACAGCCAATCTTTGGGCTCTTGCATGAAGGTATCGATGCTGAGGACAGGTCGATTGTGAAATGACTTGGCCGCGCCCACTGTGTGAATACGGGCTAGAAATCGACCGATCCATTCCAACACTTCATCATCGTCTAGCTCAGGAGGGCGACCTCCTCTTCGTTCGCTGACAGAAAAGGAAAAGCCTTGGAAGTCTTGGTGATTCACAGCAGCGCCAGATGCAGGTGCCGCAGACCTGTTCAGATTGCTTGGAAAAACCTTGTGATGCAAAGTCCGTCCTTGCAAATTCAAAGGCGGCACCACCGGAACTTCTGCGGCTACCAACTCTGCCGCGAAGTCATGCTCCTCTTGAATTTGCGCATCGGTCCACCGGCCAGGCCGATAAAACTTGGCCACCACACTGTCAGGCACAAGCGTTCCGTCAGTTTGTGCCGGTGCACGTTCAGTTTCCAATTGGATTTGATAGACGCGGTTTTCGTAGGAGCTGAGCGCTGTAAGGCGGCCATCCCCCATCAAACCAATATCGGCCAAAGCATCCAAGACAGCATCGGGAGTCAGCGAAGCATAAGGATGCAAAGCGTCCCACTCGGCAGGCCCTTGTGGGAGTTCATTCGTCATTCAGTGTTCCTAAAAATTCAAACTGTGCAATGAAATTTTCACGAGCTTATTTCCCGGTGAATCGTGCAGCGCGTTTTTCGATGAATGACTGCACGCCCTCTTTGGCGTCTTCGCTGTTAGACAAAGTTTTTTGAACTGAAATGAAATCGTGCATGGCCGCCAAGGGGCCTTGCTCCACTGCTTTCAAAACATTCTGGCGAGTGGCCACCACGGCCAGTGGCGCTTGTGCGGCAATGGCTTCTGCAATCTTGATTGCCTCGTTCAACTGTTCACCTGCAGGCACGACAAGCTGAATAAAATTCAAACGCAAAGCTTCTGCACTGCCAAACTCATCGCCCTTTAGCAAATGCAACAAGGCATTGCCCATGCCAGCGCGCTCTGCCATGCGCAAGGTGGCGCCGCCCGTGGCCATGATGCCGCGCTTCACTTCCAATTGCGAGAAACGGCAATTGTCTGCAGCCACCACAATGTCGGCCGCCAGCATCAGCTCTATGCCCAAGGTGTAGGTAATGCCTTGAACCGCCACGACCATGGGCTTGGTACGACGACGATAGCCTTCCATGCCCAAATTCAAAGGGTCGACCAAGCCCAGCGGCACCGCTTTTTCACCTCGCTGCATGAGGGGTGCGATGGTGGGCAAATCAAGGCCGGCTGTGAAGTGCTCGCCCATGGCGTGCAACACGCCAACACGCAGTGTCGGGTCGTCGTCCAGCCGCGTATAAGCCTCGCCCAACTCGCGGTACATTTTGGGCGTGAAGCCGTTGCGCTTGTTGGGTCGGTTAATGCCAATCAGCAACACGCCGCTGCGCACTTCGAATTCAATGCTACCTTCAGGATGAATGGGGGTCATAGAAATCCTTGTGCTCAGGTTAAAGACAAGTGCGCTCAGCACACTTGAGCGAGATCAATATTGATAAACACCGTGGCCTGTTTTGCGACCCAATCTGCCTGCGGCCACCAACTCTTTCAAGAGCGGGCATGGGCGGTATTTGCTGTCGCCAAATTCTTTGAGGTAGACCTCCATGACGGCCAGACAAACATCCAGGCCGATCATGTCGGCCAAAGCCAAGGGGCCAATGGGTTGGTTGCAACCGAGCTTCATGCCGGCGTCAATGTCGTCGGGTGTGGCCAAGCCTTCTGACAATACAAACAAGGCTTCATTGATCATGGGCACCAAAATACGGTTGACCACAAAGCCAGGCGCATTCTTCACGGTGATGGGCGTTTTACCTAGAGCCGTCGCCAAGGCGTGCACGGCATCGTGTGTGGTATCGCTGGTTTGCAAACCGCGAATGATTTCCACCAGCGCCATCATGGGCACGGGGTTGAAAAAGTGCATGCCAATGAAGCGGTCGGCACGCGTGGTCACAGCGGCCAACTGTGTGATGGAAATTGACGATGTATTGGAGGCGATGATCACTTCGGGCGCCAACATGCCATCCAGCTGTTTCAAGATTTTGATTTTTAAATCTTGGTTCTCTGTGGCGGCCTCAATGACCAAATCTGCGTCTTGCAAGTCTTCGTAGCGCGTGCTGCCTTGAATTTTAGAAAGCGCTGCCGCTTTGTCTGCTTCCGTTATTTTTTCTTTTTTGAGCAAGCGGTCTAAACTGCCAGACACCGTGGCAATGCCTTTGGCCACGGCTGCTTCAGAAATATCCACCATCACCACTGGCATACCGACGACTGCACATGCTTGTGCGATGCCGTTACCCATGGTGCCTGCGCCAATGATGCCAACTTTTTGAATGATCATGATGTAAAAAAATAGAAAGTTAAAAAAAATTGCAAGGCTTGATCTCAAGCTCTGAAACGCTTGCGCGTTAAGGCCAAGGCCACCCAAAAAGCGACAACCGTCACGCCGATCAGCAAACACATGTTGCTGGCGACATGGGTGGGCCATTGGTCCAAGAAAAGCGGCCTGACCAATTCAATGGCCGCCGTCAACGGCAAATAGTCCGTCAGCGTTTGCAGCCAGCCCGGCAGCTGTGTGCGCGGAAAATAAATGCCCGATAAAAACATCATGGGCGTTAAAAACAAGGTGAAGTAGTACGTGAAAAAGTCATAGCCTTTGGCCAGTGCATTGAAAATCAGTGCAATGCAACTGAAGGTCACGCCCACCATCCACAACACCGGCCACGCCAACAACAACTTCCAACTGTGGCTGATGCCCAAGACCAGCATGACCCCCAAAATGGCGGTCACGGTGAACAGTGCTTTGAACGAAGCCCACAACATTTCGGCCATGACCACATCGTCTAAGCGCACTGGCGCGTTCATGATGCCGTCCCAGGTTTTTTGCATGTGCATGCGCGAAAAGGCGGAATACAAAGCTTCGAAAGAGGCAGCGTTCATGGCGCTCATGCAAATGCTACCGCTGGCCAAGAACAAAATGTAGGGCACTTGCTGACCGCCCGTAGTCACCTCACCCACCAATGCGCCCAAGCCATAGCCGAAGGCTACCAACCACATGAGGGGCTCGGCAATGTTGCCCACCAGGCTGGGAAGCGCCAGCTTGCGCCATACCAAAAGGTTGCGCAAGAAAACAGGCCACCAGCGCATCGACAATTGCGGCGGTGCCCAAACAGATGGAATCACATGTTGTTTGCGCATCATGCGTTCTCCCTGATTTGTCGACCGGTGAGTTTCAAGAACAAGTCTTCTAAGTTGGCAGGACGATGCAAGCTGCGAATCTGCGGCCATGCCTGCAACGCCATGAGCAATGGCTGAGCTTGAGATGTGTAGAAGAACGCCGTTTCGCCGCTGATTTCAACGCGTGCGGCGTGTTGCCTCAAAGGCGAGTTTTCGTCGGCCAAGGCCAAAGCACCTTGCCCATACAACTCAACCACATCGGGTTCTAAATGTTGTGCAATCAAATCGCGCGGCTTGCCTTCGGCTATTTTTTTGCCATGGTCAATGACCAACAAACGATCGCACAATCGCTCTGCTTCGTCCATGAAATGGGTGGTCAGCAAAATAGATTTGCCTTCTTGCATGAGCATTTGCAAACGCTCCCACATGAGGTGACGCGCTTGCGGGTCAAGCCCTGTGGTGGGCTCATCCAACATCAACATTTGCGGGTGATTGATAAGCGCTCGCGCCAAACTCAAGCGCCGCTTCATGCCGCCTGACAACTCACCCGGCTTGGCTTTAGCTTTACTGGTCAATGCACCAAACTCCAACAGGGTGGCTATCCTAGATTTGATGTCGCGGTCTTTCATGCCGAAGTAACGGCCATACACCAGCAAATTTTCTTCGGCGGTGAAATCAGGGTCTAAGGTGTCCATTTGAGCCACAACGCCCAAACGTGCCTTGATGGCCAAGGCTTCGTCGGGCATAGACAAATTCTCAAAATAAGTGATGCTGCCAGCGTCGGGGGTTGTCAATCCCAAGCACATCCGTAGGGTGGTCGTTTTGCCTGCACCGTTGGGGCCAATGACGCCCAGACACTCTCCAGGTGAGATGTGAAACGAAAGATCGTCCACGACGGTGTTACTGCCAAAACTTTTAACCAAGTTTTCGACATTCAATAAATAATTCATGTCTTGATTGTGCCTCGGAGATACCTGTCAATTGATGACGCAAGTCAAGTTTTAAAAAGCAAACGCGCCATCTCAACCAAGGGCTTACAGGCTACTTGTCAGCTTCAATTTAATATGTATACTTATTAAATTAATGAAAATTTGCCGGAGACAGATCTTGAACCCCTCTCAACATACCGATTCCCTAGGCCGTTTAGAAGACTTGCCCGCAGACTACATTGCCGACATGACCGCCCTGTCAATCGCGCCTTTATGGCCGCAATTGAGGGGTCTCTTGCCGCGTGGCAAACCATCGCGCGCCACTCAGCCCTTTGTTTGGCATTACAAAGATGTGCGCCCCCAACTCATGCGCGCCGGCGAGCTCACGCCCATTGAAAAAGCAGAGCGCCGCGTGTTGGTGCTGTGCAACCCAGGGCACGGCATTGAAAAGCTGGTGGCCACCCCAAACATTTACGTGGGCATGCAGTTGATCTTGCCGGGCGAAGTGGCCCCCAACCACCGTCACACGCCCAGCGCAGTGCGTTTTGTGGTGGAAGGCGAAGGCGGTTTCACCACTGTGCAAGGTGAGAAGTGCCCCATGCACAAAGGCGACTTGATCTTGACGCCTGCCGGTTTGTGGCACGAACACGGCCATGAGGGCAAAGGCCCCGTGGTGTGGATGGATGCATTGGACTTGCCCATGGTTTACGGCATGGAAGCCTCCTACGCCATTGAGGGACCCTCGCAAAATGCCAGCCCAGATTTGGACGCCTCGCAAACCAAATACCAACGTGCAGGCCTGGTGCCTTTCAGTTCATTAAGCCAATCGGTGCGCGCGCCTTATCCCCAAATTCGCTACCCATGGGTGGATGTGCGCAAAGCTTTGTTGGCACTCGACCAGGGCACGGCCAAAGACGATGCCGTTCAATTGGCTTACGTGAATCCAGAAACAGGTGCGCCTTGTTTGCCCACCCTGGGTTTTTCTGCACAACTTTTAAGAGATGGCCTTGATTTCAGCCCACTTCGTCGCTCGGCCAGTTCCGTCATGCACGTCATTGAAGGCCGCGGCGAATCTGAGATCGACGGCGTAAGCTTGAAATGGTCGGAAGGCGATACGGTGGCCATTCCCACTCACGCTCAAATTAAGCACCGCGCCAGCAACGGCCAAGCCTATCTTTTCCATGTGGACGATGCGCCCACGCAGCGCGCATTGGGCTTCTATCAGGAGTTCTCTGCATGAGCTGCACTGGCAAAAAGTTCATTGTGGTGGGCGGCGGTATTGGCGGTTTGGCTGCGGCAGTCGCACTCAGTCAACAAGGTGTCCATGTCACTGTTTTAGAACAAGCGACCGAGCTGGGAGAAATTGGTGCGGGCGTTCAACTCGGGCCCAATGCCTTTGCAGCGCTGGATGCTTTAGGTGTGGGCGAAAACGCGCGCAAGCGGGCTGTGTTTACCGAACGCCTCATCATGATGGATGCAGTAGATGGCTCTGAAGTTGGCAGCTTTCCAGTAGGTCAGGCTTTTCGTGATCGCTTCAAAAACCCTTACGCTGTGATTCACCGTGCAGACATCCACACCTCGATGTTGGAAGCTACGCAAGGCTCCGATTTGATTCATGTGGAAACTTCGACCAAGGTTGTGAGCGTGACCCAAGACAACGAAGGCGTGACGGCCGTTGACCAAAACGGCCGCATCTTCAAAGCAGATGCCTTAGTGGCTGCCGATGGTGTGCGTTCTGTCATTCGCGAAAAACTGTTCAACGATCCACCGCGGATTTCAGGCCACGTGGTGTACCGCGCGGTGGTGCCTGTGGCAGAAATGCCTCTCGATTTGCAAATCAATGCGCCCGTGGTTTGGGCGGGCCCCGACTGCCACTTGGTGCATTACCCGCTGCGCGACGGACAGCAATACAACCTGGTGGTGACTTTTCACAGCCGAGACGAAGAGGAATGGGGCGTGACCGATGGCAGCAAGGAAGAAGTGCTGAGTTACTTTGATGGCATCTGCCCTCGCGCCAGGCAAATGCTGCACCTTCCCAAAACTTGGCGCCGCTGGGCCACCGCAGATCGCAACCCGCTCGAAAAATGGGGCGATGGCCGCGTGACCATGTTGGGCGATGCCGCACACGGCATGCTGCAGTACATGGCGCAAGGTGCGTGCATGGCCATTGAAGATGCTGTCACTTTGGGCCAAGCCATGAAGCATTGCCAAGGTGATGTGGTAAAAACTTTTCAGTTGTATGAAAAAAGCCGCATTCCACGCACGGCTCGGGTGGTGCTGTCGGCCCGTGAAATGGGCCGTCTTTATCACGCCAAAGGTGTGGAGCGCTTGGTGCGCAATCAACTGTGGGAAGGCCGCACGCCCGAGCGCTTCTACGATGCCCTGGAGTGGCTGTATGGCTGGCGTGCTGAAAACTCATTGACCCATTAAAGACCTTCCATTCGTGTCAGTGCCTACCCGGTCTCATCGACAAAAGAGCCTCCTACAATAGGCCATCGTGCGAATCTAGGGAGTCCGAGTGTCCGATCAATTGGCGGTAGTACCGCAATACCTGATGCCCAAGCTGGCCATGACCCGCTTGGCAGGCCTTGTGGCCAGTGCTGAGTGGGGCGCATTCACCACCTGGGTCATCAAGCGTTTTGTCAAACGCTACAACGTCAACATGTCTGAAGCGGCTCACGCCGACCCTGCGCACTACAAAAGTTTCAATGAATTTTTCACACGCCCTTTAAAAGACGGCGCACGTCCCATGTCAAACAGCACATGGGTTTGCCCAGTCGACGGCGCCATCAGCCAGTGCGGCGCCATTGAACGCGACCAAATTTTTCAAGCCAAGGGCCATCACTACAGCACCCGTGCCTTGGTGGGCGGCGATGCCGCACTGGCCGCACAATTTCAAAATGGACAATTTGCAACGCTGTATTTAAGCCCGCGGGATTACCACCGCATTCACATGCCGATTGCGGGTAAGTTGTTGCGCATGATTCATGTACCAGGTGATTTGTTTTCTGTGAACCCCACAACGGCACGTGGTGTACCAGGCTTGTTTGCGCGCAACGAACGCGTGGTGTGCGAATTTGAAACCGAAAAAGGCCCCATGGTTTTGGTGCTGGTTGGCGCCACCATTGTGGGCAGCATGGCCACGGTGTGGCATGGTCAGGTGAATCCGCCTCGTACGGGTACTGTGCGTGAATGGCGATATGACTCACAAGACGTGCGCTTGCAAAAAGGCGAAGAGATGGGTCGGTTTTTGTTGGGCTCGACTGTGGTGATTCTGTTTCCAGAAAACAGCCTTAAGTTACCGGGCGATTGGCTTAGCACGCGGCCACTTCAAATGGGCGAAGCAATGAGCAACACCTGATCTACCGCGGACCTACGAGCTTGCAGTGCCGCTAGGTATTTGAAGGCTTGCGCCTTCAAATTTCAATCTTAGAGCCCAACTCCACCACCGAGTTATTCGGCAGTTTCAAAAATTCAGCTGCGGCACTCGCATTCAAGTGCATCTGTGCAAACAGCTTCTCACGCCATGTCGCCATGCCGCCGCCGATGGTTGGAATGACAATGTCGCGTGACAAGAAATAACTGGTGGTCATTGGGTCAAGGTCTGCACCATGAACTTTTAACTGCTCCAAGGCTTTGGGTAAATCGGGATCATTTTTAAAGCCATAGTTGACGATCACTTGCCAGCAGTCGTGATGCAAAGGCTCAATTTCTATTCGCTTGTTCAATCCGATCCAGGGTACTTCGTGGTTTTGAACCGTGACAAACAAGTTTTGGCGGTGCAACACTTTGTTGTGCTTGAGGTTGTGCAGCAAGGCGTTGGGCACACTGCCAATTTCGGCAGTCAAAAATACAGCTGTGCCCTCCACTCGGGCAGGTGGGGCTACAAAAATAGCGTCTATGAAATCGACCAAGCTGAATCCGTCAGCCTTCCTCGACTCATTCAACAAACGACGACCATCGCTCCAAGTGACCATCAGCAAGAAAATGCCGCTGGCAATGACCAATGGGAACCAGCCACCTTCAAAGAGTTTCATGAGGTTAGAGGCCCAGAATGCAAAGTCCACCACAAAGAAAAATCCGGTTGCGCCTATGCAAAGTGACAGCGGTAATTTCCAGCTATAGCGAATCACAAAGAAGGTCAGAATGGTGGTGATCAACATGTCGGTACACACCGCAATGCCGTAAGCTGCAGCCAAATTGCTCGAAGATTTGAACAAAGCTACGGCCAGCACAATCAGAACAAACAAACCCCAATTCACCAAGGGGATGTAGATTTGACCTAGTTCCTTCACGCTGGTGTGAAGCACTTGCAGGCGGGGCAAATAACCTAACTGAATTACTTGCTTGGTGACACTGAATGCGCCCGTGATCAAGGCTTGAGAAGCAATGACCGTGGCCATGGTGGCAAGACACACCAATGGAATCAAAGCCCAATCAGGGGCCATCATGTAAAAAGGATTTTTGACGGCCTCGGGGTTGGACAACAACAACGCACCCTGACCAAAATAATTCAAAGTCAAGGCAGGCATGACGGTGGTGAACCAAGCCAATCGGATGGGCTGCTTACCAAAGTGACCCATGTCAGCATAGAGCGCCTCGCCGCCGGTCACACATAAGACCACGGCACCCAAAATGATGAAGGTGGTGCCTGGGTTCTCCCACATGAACATCACCGCATAGTGCGGGCTGATGGCCCACAAAATTTCTGGGTGGGCCGAGATGTGATAAACACCCAAAATGGCAATGACAGCAAACCAAACTAGGGTAATGGGGCCGAAGAATTTGCCAATGCCTGCTGTGCCACGCTTTTGCACCGCAAACAAGGCAAACAAAATCAACAAGGTGAGGGGAATGACGGCCTTTTTAAAGTTGGGAGAAATGATCTCCAAACCCTCGACCGCGGAAAGCACCGAAATGGCTGGCGTGATCACACCATCGCCATAAAACAAACACGTGCCGAAAATACCCAGCATCAGCAAAACTTTGCGCAAACGAGGTTGGTCTTTGACAGACTGAGAGGCCAGTGCCAACATGGCCACCAAACCGCCCTCGCCGTGGTTGTCGGCCCGAAGCACAAGGCTGACATATTTCAGCGAGATGATGGTGGTGAGCGTCCAAAAGAAAATGGACAAAATGCCATAAATGTTTTGAGTTGTGAACTCTACATGCCCAGATCCGAAGACCTCTTTCATGGCATACAAGACACTGGTACCGATATCGCCATAGACCACGCCGATAGCGCCGACGGTCAGGGCGGTTAAAGAGGTTTTGCTTGAAGACACACAAAATTAGCCCAGCACGCGGTTAGGCTCTTGTCAGAATGAACGCGATTCTGCGCCTCTTTTCAGGTCTTGACCATGGAGGCTGGCGTCTAAAAGACAGCACTGTCTGGAAATGTTGCACCGCAGCAACTCAGGCGGCTTTCCGAATACTTTAGTCGTAAACTTCGGCCTCTGGATCGGTTGACTCGAGCTCATAACTGGCTGCCAACATGGCCAAGCGGCCAATGACACCGTACATGTAGAAGCGATTGGGCACGCTGGCACCAGGCTTCATGCCAGGCTGCGGCAGGTGAGGGGTTTCAGCAAACGCCAAGGGCACAAAACTGGCGCCCGGCGCGTTCAAGTTTTCGTCGACACCGCGCTCGGCATGGACTCGGTAGAAGCCACCCACCACATAGCGGTCCATCATGTAAACCACGGGCTCGGCCACGGCATCGTTCATGCGTTCATTGGTCAGTACGCCCTCTTGAATGATGACGTCGCTGACCACTTGGCCGTCTTTGATGACGCTCATTTTGTTGCGTGTTTTGCGGTTCAGCTGATCAAGGTCGGACACATCGCGCACCGTCATGATGCCCATGCCGTAGGTGCCGTTATCGGCTTTGACAACCACAAACGGCTTTTCGTTGATGCCGTACTCTTTGTACTTGCGCTTGATTTTGGTCAAGAGTCCATCGACATTGCTGCGCAGTGCTTCAATGCCCAAACCCTCTGCAAAATTAACATCGCCGCATTGGCTGAACATGGGGTTGATGAGCCAGGGGTCAATGCCTAACAACTTGCCAAAACGTTTGGCCACTTCTTCGTAGCTCTGGAAATGCACAGTTTTGCGGCGCACACTCCAACCCGCGTGCAATGGCGGCAACAAGTGCTGCTCATGCAACTCCTCCAAAATACCAGGCGCGCCAGCCGACAAATCGTTGTTCAGCAAAATGGTGCAGGGGTCAAAGTCTTTCAAACCCAGCCGGTGCTTGGTGCGAATGACAGGCTCTAAGGTGACTTGCTCGCCACCCGGTAATTCAATGAGTGTGGCTTCTTTGATTTCGGGATTGATCGAGCCAATGCGCACATTGAGACCCGCCATGTGAAAGATGCGCTGCAACTGAACCACATTGCTCAAATAAAATGTGTTGCGTGTGTGGTTCTCAGGAATGATGAGCAGGTTCTTGGCTTCAGGGCAAATTTTTTCAATGGCCGCTTGGGCCGCTTGCACAGCCAATGGCAACATCTCTGTGGACAAATTGTTCCAACCACCAGGAAACAAATTGGTGTCGACGGGAGCCAACTTGAAACCTGCATTGCGAATGTCCACCGAGGTGTAAATGGGCGGCGTGTGCTCCATCCACTCCAACCTGAACCAGCGTTCGATGGCGGGCATGGAGTCAAGAACCCGCTGCTCAAGTTCGTTGATGGGGCCATTCAAGGCGGTGACTAAGTGCGGAACCATAAAGGCCTTTTAACTGTTAATTTCTAACTTCACCTTCACCCAGTACGACGTACTTGAGCGAAGTGAGTCCTTCAATACCGACGGGCCCACGGGCATGAAACTTATCGGTAGAGATGCCAATTTCTGCACCCAAACCAAATTCAAAACCATCTGCAAATCGGGTACTGGCATTGACCATCACGCTGGCAGAATCGACCTCGCGCAAGAAGCGTTGCGCATGCGTGTGGTTGCGCGTGAGAATGGCATCGGTGTGGTGGCTTGAATAATGGTTGATGTGAGCAATGGCTTGGTCCAAGCCCTCCACCACTTTGATGCTGATGATGGGTGCTAAATATTCTTCAAACCAATCTTGCTCTGTAGCGTCTAGCAACTTGGCACCCGTGACCTGCGACAAAATAACTTTGGCCTTGGGGCAGCAACGCATTTCAACGCCTTTTTCTGCGTAAATCTTGCCAATGAGTGGCAAAAATTCTGCGGCCACGCCCTGCGCCACCAGCAAGCCTTCGCTAGCGTTGCAAGGGCTGTATTTTTGAGTTTTTGCGTTGTCCGCCACTTTCACGGCCATGGCCACATCACAGGGGTCGTCAACGTAGGTGTGGCAGTTGCCATCCAGGTGTTTGATAACAGGCACTTTGGCCTCTCGGCTGATGCGCTCAATGAGGCCCTTGCCACCACGCGGGATGATGACGTCGACATACTCGGGCATGGCAATGAGTTGGCCCACCGCCTCGCGGTCGGTGGTTTGCACCAACTGCACGGCGTGCTCAGGCAAACCCGACTCTTGCAAGGCTTGTTGAACCAACAAGGCCAAGGCCTTGTTGGAGTCGATGGCTTCCGAGCCACCCCGCAAAATGCAGGCGTTGCCACTTTTGATCGACAAGCTGGCCGCTTCAATGGTGACATTGGGACGGCTTTCGAAAATCATGCCGAACACCCCCAGAGGGACGCGCATTTGACCCACGCGGATGCCGCTGGGTTGTTGTTTCATTCCCAAGATTTCACCAATGACATCGGGCATAGCCGCCAATTGTTCACAACCTTCAGCACAGGTGGCCAGTATTTGGGGCGTGAGGCGCAAGCGGTCGACCATGGGCGCGGCCAAACCTGCAGTCTGAGCCCGCGCCAAGTCTTTGGCGTTGTCAATTTGGAGTGCTTCTGTGTTTTCGCGCAGCAAAGCAGCCAGGCGTTTCAAAGCACTGTTTTTGGTGGCAGTCGATGCCTTGGCCATGGCGGCTGAGGCCACTTTGGCCTGCTGCCCCAAAATTTGCATGGGGGTCTGCAAAGTTGTTTGCGAATTTGCGTTCATGGCGCTATTTTCGCACTCTTAGGCTCAAACGGGGAATTGACCTTCTCATTTCTCTAATTCAGGAAGCCCCAAACAGTCCTTGTGCTCTTTTAAGCTGAGTTGTCTGGAATGGCCTAAGCTTTGATGGCACAGGCGCTAGACACTCGCAAAGCCAATCGCTGCAATGCTTGCCATGGGTCGGTAGGCCAATCGGCCACTTTCAAGCCTTTCACAATGCCGTCCACTTGATGGGCGTTTTTCAGCAACTGCGCCAAGCGAGCCGTTGACAATTTGGGCAACACACGTTCAAAAAGTTTTTCGCGCACACCCCAAATTCGTTGCTCGCGCAAAGCCATAGGCAAGGGCCGCCCTTCTGCCATGGCGTCCTTGACCCGTTTCAAAGCGCGAATGTCTTCTGCCAGCGTGTAGTGCACTAAAACAGCCGCCTCACCCTCAGCTTGCAAACCATCTAGCATGCGTTGCACGCGGGCTACTTGGCCCGCCAACACAGCTTCCGACAATTTAAAAACATCGTAGCGCGCCACATTCATGACAGCACTTTCAACTTGCGCATGTGTCAGCTCACCGGCGGGGTACAACAAACTCAGTTTTTGAATCTCTTGGTGGGCTGCCAGCAAATTGCCTTCCACGCGGTCTGCGAAAAATTGCAAACAGTTTTGGCCATCTTGTCCAGCTGCAACGCTTTGATTTTGCAACTTCAATCGCTGTGCAATCCACTGCGGCAATTGGGCCCTGTCTAAAGAGTCAATTTGCAAAGAAACCCCAAATTGTTCCAAGGCCCCAAACCAAGCGCCCTTTTTGGTGGGGCCGTCTAAGCGGGGCAAAATAAACAGCGTCAAGGTGCTGTCGTTGCCTTCTGCGCTCTGAGCCAGTTGCTGAATCATGGGGCTGCCCTCTTTGCCGGGCTTCCCTGTAGGCACGCGAATTTCTAGAATTTGTCGCTCTGCAAAAAGACTCATGGAACCGCCTGCTGCCAGCACCTCGCTCCAATCAAAGTGAGCGCCCGACACCACATGCACGCTGCGTTCGGTATAGCCTTGTTGTCGCGCTGCTGTACGAATGGCATCTGCCGCTTCTTGGACCAACAAAGCCTCATCACCGTGCAAGGTATAAAGACTTCGCAAGCCTTTTTGCAAATGTGCTTGAAGCTGAGGCAGGGCCAGTTGCATAAAAAGAAGGGCCTTTGCGCTGGCTTTAAAAAGATTTGACCGAAGCCAAACGACGCAAAATTTGTTGCACGATGTCGACCTGCATGTCTCGGTACATCATGGTTTCTTCAATTTCTTTGGACAGGGCCGCTGACTCCAAAAAGCTCAGATCGCGCTGCTGCTGCAACTCAACTTCTGGAATGAGGTTCAGGCCTTGTGGCGTACGCAAACGAAACTTCACTTTCAAGCGCAGTTGCAATTCACGCACTTGGCCGGATGCATTCAAACCTACCACCACGCGTTCGCGCACTTCAGACATGACATCCAACACGACTTCAGAAGTGGCCATGTCAGGCGCTTCAGTGAAAACCTTCAAGTTGGCTTGACTGGCTAAATTGCGCCGCAAGTCTGTGCCCAAGGCCGATTGCCGAGGCAAGATCAAAAACAAAGATTTGAATGGCAAGTCAGCGCTTTGGCGCAATTGAAAACCACAGCCCGATAAACCAGTTGCCGCGAGGCCGCTTACGAGCACGCCGCCAGCCAAGTTGCGCCCCATGGCTTGCAGCGATTGGCGGCGGTTCAGCAACTGTGGGGGAACGTTCATGTTGTGTGAGTGAAGGTGCAGTATTTGAGGGTGCTGTAGTTCAAAGCGATAGGTTTACAGCACCACGTTGACCAAGCGGCCAGGCACCACAATGATCTTCTTGGGCACCGCGCCAGCGCCTTGCTTGATCACTTGCTCGTGCGCTGCAGCCGCCTGTTCAATGCTTGCCTTGTCGGCATTGGCGGGCACAGTCAGCGAGCCACGCAACTTGCCGTTGATTTGCAACATGAGTTCAATCTCATCGCGCAGCAATGCGGTTTCGTCCACGGTCGGCCAAGCCACATCGAGCAAATCGCCTTGGCTTGCGCCGTAGCCCAACTCGTTCCACAACTGGAAGGCCAAGTGCGGGCAAGCGGGGTACATGACGCGCAACAAAATGGAATAGCACTCAGCCAGAGCAGCGTTGTCGTTGACATCTTTGGAGGCGGCGAGCGGAGAATCTTCCAGCGTATTAAGCATCTTCATGAGCGCCGACACCACGGTGTTGTATTGCATGCGCTCGTAGTCGTAATTGGCTTGGCGCAACACCGAGTGAATTTCGAGGCGCAGCTTTTTGGCTTCAGCACTGAAGGTGAGAGGCTGCGAACGATCGACGCCCAGCCCCACTTTCAAAGCACTTTCCACTTTGACCGCGTAGTTCCAGACACGGCGCACGAAACGGTAGCTGCCTTCCACGGCCGCATCGTTCCACTCCAAGGTGGCTTCGGGCGGTGCGGTAAACATGGTGTACAGGCGCGCAGTGTCGGCACCGTATTTTTCAATCAGGTCTTGTGGATCGACGCCGTTGTTTTTCGACTTGGACATGGTGCCCACGCCTTCGTAATCGATGGCGGTGCCTTCGGGCAAATTGCCCACGGCCTTTTTCAAACGCGCGCCAATCACTTTGCCGTCTTCTGCCAAAACGTTTTCGACATCTTGTGGCCAGAAATAATCCTTGCCGCCTTTGTCGGTGCGCCGCGAATAAATGTGGTTCAGCACCATGCCTTGTGTGAGCAACTTGGTGAAGGGTTCGTCCACTTTGACCAAGCCCAAATCGCGCATCACTTTGGTCCAGAAACGCGCATAGAGCAAGTGCAAAATGGCATGCTCAATGCCGCCAATGTACTGGTCCATGGGCATCCAGTAGTCAGCACCTTCTGCCACCATCTTGTCGGTATGGGTCGGGTCGCAATAGCGCATGAAGTACCACGACGAATCAACAAAGGTGTCCATGGTGTCGGTCTCGCGGCGCCCAGGTTTGCCGCATACAGGACACACCACGCCAGCATGAAAGCCTTCGTGTTTGTTGAGCGGATTGCCCGATCCATCGGGAATGCAATCAAGCGGCAAAACCACCGGCAAATCTTTTTCAGGTACGGGCACCGCGCCGTGTTCATCGCAATGAATGATGGGGATGGGTGTGCCCCAGTAGCGCTGACGGCTGACACCCCAGTCACGCAGACGCCAAGTGGTTTTCTTCTCGCCCAAGCCTTTGGCAACCAAGTCGGCGGCTACAGCTTCTAAAGCGTCTTTGAAATTCAGACCGTCGTATTGGCCAGAGTTGACCAACACGCCATTGGCCTTGTCGCCAAAGCCGTCGTGCCATTCGGTATGGCTGAAGGCCACACCTTTGGAGGACACCACTTGCTGAATGGGAAGCTTGTATTTCAAAGCGAATTCAAAATCGCGCTCGTCATGCGCAGGCACGCCCATGACGGCGCCATCGCCGTAGCTCATGAGCACATAGTTGCCCACCCACACTTCAACAGGCTTGCCTGTGAGCGGGTGCGAAACGAACAAGCCCGTGGGCATGCCCTCTTTTTCTTTGACGGCCAATTCGGCTTCGGTGGTACCGCCTTTTTGGCAAGTCTCGATGAACGTGGCCAATGCGGGTTGTGTGAGTGCTGCATGTGCCGCCAAGGGGTGCTCGGCTGCCACCGCACAAAAGGTGACGCCCATGATGGTGTCAGGCCGTGTGGTGAACACATACATCTTGCCGTCTTGAATGAGCTGACCGTCTGCACCGCGAATGTCGTGCGGAAACGCAAAGCGCACACCCGTGGATTTGCCAATCCAGTTTTCTTGCATGAGCTTCACGCGCTCAGGCCAACCGGGCAACTTGTCGCCGGTCACAAAGTCGAGTAACTCTTCGGCGTAATCGGTAATCTTGAGGTAGTAGCCCGGAATCTCGCGCTTCTCAACCACCGCACCAGTGCGCCAGCCTTTGCCGTCGATCACTTGTTCGTTGGCCAACACCGTTTGGTCAACCGGGTCCCAATTGACGACCTGTGTTTTGCGATAGGCCACGCCCTTTTCGAGCATCTTCAAAAACAACCACTGGTTCCACTTGTAGTAGCTGGCGTCACAGGTGGCTACTTCGCGGCTCCAGTCGATGGCCAAGCCCATGGCCTGCATCTGCTTCTTCATGTAAGCGATGTTTTCGTAGGTCCACTTGGCGGGCGGCACACCGTTTTTGAGTGCGGCGTTTTCGGCAGGCAAACCAAACGCATCCCAGCCCATGGGCATGAGCACGTTGTAGCCGTTCATGCGCAAATAGCGCGTGAGCATGTCGTTGATGGTGTAGTTGCGCACGTGGCCCATGTGCAACTTGCCACTGGGGTAAGGCAGCATGGAGCAGGCGTAAAACTTCTTTTTGCTGGCGTCTTCGGTCACGCGGTAGGCATCGCGAGCGTTCCACTGGCTTTGCGCCGCGGGCTCAACTTCGAGGTGGTTGTACTTGTCTTGCATGGTGCAAATTGTAGGTGTTTGGCGAGGTGAAATTACTCTGCAGAGTGCCATGAGCCCTGATTGGCCCTCAAAGGGCGCCTGCATTGCAGAAGATCAGCGCGTGACAGCCTTTTGGGTGTCCCCTTGAAGGTCCCTTTGACCGTCTTTTTGAGCATCCGTTCCAGGTGCCGTCACAAAGCCTATTCGGCTTAAGCCAGCCTGCTGAGCCAAGCCCATGAGTTCAAGCACTTGACCATAAGGCACTGCCTGGTCTGCCCGAAGCTGAACTTCCAAATTGGGCTTTTGATTTGCCAATTGCTGAAGCTCAGTTGGCAAGGCCGCCAGCGTAACGGGCTTGTCATTGATGAAAAGTTCGCCAGATGCTTTCAGGCTGAGGCTTAGCGCCTCGGGCGCTTCCCCCGCTTGAGCGGCTTTGGATTGAGGCAAGTCAAGACGAATAGCGCTGGTTAGCAAGGGCGCCGTAAGAATGAAAATAACCAACAACACCAGCATCACGTCCACCAAAGGCGTGACGTTGATGTCACTGAAGGGTTTGGCATGCGCTGCGCGAGGGAATCGACCAAATGCCATGGCTTTGCCTTCTGGCCTGTTAGTTGTGTCGACCGGTGAGCAAGTTCATCAGGTCTTGTGCAAAACCCTCTAGCTCAATTTCAATTTGCGCCACCGTGCGGCCCAACACGTTGTAGGCCAAAACCGCAGGAATGGCCACTGCCAAGCCAGCAGCAGTCATGACCAAAGCTTCGCCTACGGGGCCGGCCACTCGGTCGAGGGTAATTTGGCCCACCTCAGCCATACCGCTCAGGGCATTGAAAATGCCCCACACTGTACCTAGCAAACCCACAAAGGGTGAAATTGCACCCACTGTGGCCAACAACAATTGGCCCCATTGCAGCCGGTTGACCGTGGCTTGCAAACTGTCGCGAAGGACACGGGTGAGTTGATGTTCACGCTCACCTGCGGCCGCCAAAGTGCCGCCCAAGGGCAACAAGGTGGCCTCTAAAAGTGGGGTGACAGATTGATCGCGGTCAAATTGTGCAACGCGGGCATGGGCCTCATCGAATTGGGCGGCTTGCCAAAAAGCGGCCGTGCTTTGGGGCACGTCTAGCTTTACGCGGCGCAGCAAGTTGAGCTTCCAAAAAATGACCACCCAAGTGCTAACCGACATGGCCAACAAAGCCACTGCCACAAAGCGGGTGACCCAGTCACCTTCTGCCCAAAAGGTCAATAAACTCATAGGCTGTGGCTTTATCTCAGGGACAGCACATCGAACATGTCGAAGAGGCCCGCTTTTTGGTCCGCTAAAAATCGGACCGCTCGCAAACTGCCTTGCGCATAGGTAGCCCGGCTTGATGACTTGTGCGTGACTTCGATGCGTTCGCCGGTACCCGCAAACAAGACGGTGTGGTCGCCCACAATGTCGCCGCCGCGGATGGTGGCAAAGCCAATGCTGGAAGGGTCACGCTCGCCCGTGACGCCCTCGCGGGCATACACGGCGCAGTCTTTCAAGTCTCGGCCCAATGCATCGGCGATGACTTCGCCCATTTTGAGGGCGGTACCCGATGGCGCGTCTACCTTGTGGCGGTGATGGGCCTCAATGATTTCAATGTCATAACCCGTGGCCAGCGCTTTGGCCGCCATTTCAAGCAATTTGAGCGTGACGTTGACGCCTACGCTCATGTTGGGTGCCATGACAATGGCCACGTCTTTGGCGATGGCTTTGATTTCGTTTTTCTCGGCATCGGAAAAACCGGTGGTGCCGATGACCGCCTTAACGCCCAAGGCTTGGCAAATTTTCAAGTGCGCCAAGGTGCCTTCAGGCCTTGTGAAGTCAATGAGGTATTGGGAGTTTTGCAAGCCCAGCTTCAGGTCGCCAGTGACCAAGACGCCACTGGCTTTGCCCATGGCAGCGCCAGCATCGGTACCGACGGCCGTGCTGCTGGCCAAATCAAGCGCGCCCGTGAGGCGGCAATCTGGGGCATTGGCAATGGCCTCAATGAGCATGTGGCCCATGCGGCCAGATGCGCCTGCAACGGCCACAGCATGCAAGGGCACCGGGTGTGAATAAGCAACTTGTGTCATGTGATTCATCAGCGCTTGGCTGGTTCAAGCGGAGGGTAAGAACTTGGCAATGGCAAGGCCGCTGGGGCGGGGTCGGCTTTGCGAACAGGTGCAGGGAATTTGCGCAAGTCTTCTTCTTTGGCTTCTAACTCTGGCACTTTGGTACTGGATTTTTTAGCCACCAATTTGGTCACAAACTCAGTTTCGCTGGGCAACTCGTCACCTGTGACGCGATCGAGCACATCACCTTTGAACCAAACACTGAGGTTAAAACTTTGCGCCGGCACACCTTGGCGTCGAATGGTGAAGACGTAATCCCAGCGCTGCTCGTGGAACACACTGGCAACCAAGGGTGTGCCTAGAACTTCTCGCACCTGCATGCGCGACATGCCTGGCTTGAGGAATTCTTTTTGCTCTCGCGAGACAAAGTTGCCTTGAACCACCTCGGGGATGTACAAAACAGCATCCGTGGCCACATTGAGGCGAGGCAAACTGCATGCGCTTAAAAGGGCCAACAAAAAAGGCACGGCCACGCTCAAAGAAAGCGTGTTGCGCAAAGAAATAAGATTTTGTTTTTTCATGGATGCTTGGCAGACCATATGATGGAGTCATTGTAGCGGTAGCATTCGGCTCTGGCGAAGCCCCTTTGACCAAAGCCCTTCTCATTCATTTGCAACTGAAAACACATGGACGAACTCAAAAGCACCGGGCTGAAAACCACCATCCCTCGTCAAAAGATTTTGGAAATCTTTCAAAAAGGGGTGCAAAGGCACATGACTGCCGAGGATGTTTTCAAGCACCTGCTCAATGACAATGCCGACATCGGTTTGGCCACGGTGTACCGGGTCCTCACCCAGTTTGAACAGGCTGGCCTTTTAAGCCGAAACCATTTTGAAAGTGGCAAGGCGGTTTACGAGCTAAACGAGGGGCAGCACCATGACCACATGGTGTGCCTAGACTGCGGCAAAGTTGAAGAGTTTTACGACGCTGAGATTGAAAAAAGGCAACACGATGTGGCCTTGTCCAAGGGCTTTGTGATTGCCGACCATGCGCTTAGTTTGTACGCTCACTGCACCCAAAACCCCTGCCCGCATCGCAATCGAACCTAAGCCAAACATGCTCACTCAGTCCATGGCCGCGCGTTGGGCCGCCATGAAATCTTGGTAGGTGTCAATGCCCCGCATTTGCAAAATGGTGTTGCGAACAGCAGCCTCCACCAGCACCGAAATGTTGCGGCCAGCCACCACCTGAATGACCACTTTGCGAACCGGAATGCCCAGTACATCTTGGGTGAGCGTCTCTGTGGGAATGCGTTCGTAGTCGCGCTCAAAGTTCTCGTGACGCACCAAGTGAACAATGAGTTTCAAACGCATTTTGCGACGAACCGCGGTTTCACCAAAAATAGCGCGAATGTCGAGCAGGCCAATGCCGCGAACCTCGAGCAAGTTTTGCAATAACTCCGGGCAACGGGCCTCAATGGTGGTTTGGTTGATGCGAAATAAATCAACGGCGTCATCGGCCACCAAGCCATTGCCACGGGAAATCAACTCTAGGCCCAACTCGCTCTTACCGAGGCCCGACTCGCCCGTGATCAAGACACCCAAACCCAAAATATCCATGAACACACCGTGCATCGTGGTGCGGTCGGCAAAGTGTTTGGACAAATAAGCCCTGAGCACATCAATCACAAAAGCCGACGACTCGGGCGTCGAGAACATGGGAATTTGAGCGCGCTCACACACTCGAAGCAAGGCCTCTGGTGCGGTTTGGCCGTCGGCCAAGACCAACACAGGGGGCTCCAAAGTGACGATGCGTGAAACACGCCTCAAGCAATCCTCTTCACTGCCCCGCATCAAATAGGACACCTCGCGTTCACCCAAAATTTGAACCCGGTAAGGATGGATGTAATTCAAATAGCCCACCAAGTCGGCACCTGAGCGAGCAGCACGAACGGCGACTTCATCAAATCGGCGCTCTGAGGCACCCAAGCCCGCTATCCACTGCCACTTGAGTTTGCCTCGGTGGTCTTCAAACAGCGCATCTGCGCTGACGGCGGTAGGCTTCATCTCAACCTCGATTCGTTGATGGGCTTAAGAGCAGCATTCTCACTTGGCAGGCAACCACTTGTCGATCAGATCGTGCAAGCTTGACGACGTTGCGCTGCTGATCATGTCGTCTCGTGTCCGACCGTTGCTCAATAATTCAGCAATTTCAGACAAGATTTCCAAGTGCTTTTGGGTGGCCGCTTCGGGCACCAACAAGAAAATGAGCAACTTCACAGCTTGCTCATCGGGCGCATCGAAGCCAATGGCTTGAGCCAATTGAAACACTGCAGCCATGGGGGACTTCAAGCCCTTGATGCGGCCATGCGGAATGGCCACGCCATGACCCAAGCCCGTAGAGCCCAGACGCTCCCTGGCAAACAAACTGTCAGTGACCAAGGCCCTGGACAGGCCATGCAAACTTTCAAACAACAAACCCGCCTCTTCAAAAGCGCGCTTCTTGCTGGTGGCATCTACGCCAACCAGCACTTGTTCAACAGGGAGAATGGCTGCAAGTCTGTTCATATCGAGGGCGGATTATGCACCCTGCGAAAGCAAATCTCCCAAAAAAAACCGCACCTCAGGGGTGCGGCGGTGTTCTTCGCTTCAAAAAAGGGCTTTTACATCATGCGCTTGGGCGCAATATGGTGATGGTCCATGATTCGATTTTTGTGATTGACCACTTGGCGATCCAGTTTATCAACCAAGTCATCGACGGCCGCATAGAGGTCTTGGTGCGAACTTTCTGCAAATAAATCATTGCCTTTGACATGAATATTGCACTCTGCTCGCTGACGTTTGTCTTTCTCTTTTTGTTTTTCAACCGTGAGCAACACTTTCACATCCACCACTTGGTCAAAATGTCGAGTGATTCGGTCTAGCTTGCCTGTGACATAGCTTCTGAGTGCGGGGGTAACTTCGAGGTGGTGACCGCTGATCGTCAGATTCATAAAAAAGCCTCCTGTTGCGCTCTGGGATAAACATCCACCTCCCCAAATAGGGGGTGGGCTGAATCCACTATGCGCCCCCCTCACATGAAAAGCAAGCTTGGCAATTTAAACCCTTTGATTTGCTCCAGCCTTGCACTTTTTTGCAAAAAAGCTGATAAATTCCTATCTTGAAACAATTCGCTAATTGCTCAAGCTTTCGCTTGGCCATGAAGCCTCAGTTTGCTGGCCAGCACAAAGCTTAAAAGGCTGGCGCCGCCCCCCAGCAATGCCGCCATCCAGTAATGGGTCAAATGCCCATTGCCATCACGACCCAAAATTTGCCCCCCCACTAGAGCAGCCAAGCCCATGGCAAGTGACTGCACTGCTGAATTCAGGGTCATGAAACTGCCGCGCCTGCGAGGATCGGCTGAGGCGCCAATCAAGGCCATGCCAGGAATCATGCGGCCGCTCATCACCACAAACAACATGGAAGAAACCAGCAACACGCCCACCATGGGCAAGTCTGCAGACAAGGTCATTGCCAGCAAGGGCAAGGGCATCAGAAGGGCCAAGCGGCGAAACGCATAGGCTTTGCCCGCGCGATCTGACCAATGTCCAATGAATCGCGCAGAAATCAAGGTACAAACTCCGCCGGTCAAATAGACATAAGGAATTTGCTCCGGCTTAAAGCCCGCGTTGCCTTGCAAATAAAGCGTGATGTAAGGGATGACTGCAAAACCCGCAAACACCATGCTGGAAGACATGGCATAGGCTCTTAAGTGATTGGGGTCGACCAACACCAAGCGCAGGTTGGCCAACATGTTCGGTGCTGAATCGCCACTCGGGTGTGCCACCAGATGGCCCTTCAAGCTAGGCAGGGTTTTGGCAGCACCCAATGCACACACGCTGACCATCAGTGCAATGGCCAAAAATGGCGCATGCCAATTGAAATGAGAGGCCAAGAAAAGTGACAAGGGCACGCCCGCTACCGTGGCCACGGAGAAGGATGTCATGACCACACCCATCGCCCGGCCTCTGCGCTCAAACGGAATGACTTCTGCCACGATGGTTTGAGACAAGGCCATTAAGACACCGCCAAAAAATCCCGAGGCCACTCGCGCCAACATAAGCCAAGCAAAAGTGGGGGCGAAACTACAAGCCAATGCTGCAACCCCAAACAAGGGGTACAGGGTCAGCATCATTCGCTTGCGGCCAAAGCGGTCAATGTAGGTAGCGGCCAAAAGACCTGACAAGCCCGCAGCAAAGGTATAGGCCGACACCAAGAACCCAAACTCACCTGCAGAAATGCCAAAGAGCTCAGTCAACTGAGGCCCCAAGGGCATCATGATCATGAAGTCAAGGACGCTGGTGAATTGGATGCTGGCGAGTGTCAATAAAAGCCAGCGTTCGCGCTTTGGCGTCAAATGTGAAGTCATGGGTGGTTTTCCTGAAGCTCTGACTCTATCATTCGCTCATGCACCTTGATGACCTCACTCAAACTGACACCCTTGGTGGACGCTTGGGCCAGCCTACACAGAGCATCACACGTGGTTTGGTGCTCATGGGGGGTGGCGCCAGAACGGCCTACCAAGCCGGTGTTTTGCAGGCCTTGGCTGCGTTAATCAAGCCACCGAATGACAAGGCCGATGCCTTTCCCTTCCAAGTCTTGGTGGGGACTTCTGCAGGCGCTCTCAATGCAACCTATTTGGCCAGCCGGGCCATTGACGGCCTAGCGGCATTGAGCGGACTGGGCGAGTTTTGGCAGGGTCTGCATTCTGATTTGGTCTACCACCTGCCCGATACACCCATGGCTAAGTTCAGCCGCTGGGCAACGGCATTGGGCGTCAGCCTGTCGGCCCGCAAACAAGGCGCCGCGCTTGACAGCATGCCACTGGTCGACACCTTACACCGACGCATTGCCCTGAACAACATTGAACTGGCATTGTCACGGGGGGACTTGAAAGCCTTGGCCGTCACGGCATCAAGTTACACCACGGGCGTGCACTGGACTTTTTGCCAAACTCATCAACTGGCAAGCGCAAAGGCATGGAACAGGCCTGGACGTCGCGCCGAATTGCAAGACATCACCATCGAGCATTTGATGGCCTCAAGTGCGATTCCTTTTTTATTTCCAGCCACACCACTTTGGGTCGACGGCAACATGGAATACTTTGGCGATGGCTCCATGCGGCAAAGCTCACCGCTATCGCCTGCCGTGCACTTGGGCGCCAACAAAATTTTGGCCATTGGCGTTGGGCAACCGCAACGCAGGTCTATGGACCTCACAAGCGCAAGCTTTCAGGCCAGCCTGTCCAGCAAACAGAGGCCCAGTCTTGGCAACATTGCAGGCCATGCGATGGCCAGTGTTTTCAACGACACCCTCATGGCCGATGTTGAGCAAGTCCAACGCGTGAATCAAAGCATTCAAGAGCTAAAAAATCACCTCTCTGAGCATCACGGCCTGACCGTGGCTCAGTCATTGCCATTTCGAGAAGTAGAAGTTTTGGCCATGCAGCCCAGTGAGTCACTTGACGCCTTGGCCCAAGCGCATGTCCATGAACTGCCGCGACCAGTGCGCCGTGTTTTAGAGGGGCTCGGTGCATTGAAGGGTTCGGGCGCCGGGCTTGCGAGTTATCTTTTATTCGAGCCCGGATTTTTACGCGCACTCATAGCCCTGGGTGCTCGCGACGTGGCCATGCGCAAAGAAGAGCTCTTGGATTTTTTCAGCGATTAAGTGCCATAATCCGACCCATCATTATTCTGGAGTTTGCTCCGTGGAAAGCCACCCTAGTTGGTAGCTTTCGAATGAGATGGTTCCTGTGCTACACACTTTCATGTAGCTTGGCCAGTCGTTCGAAAGCTGCATGACCCTCATTGCCGCCTTATCGAACACTTGGCCTCCCCGTTTTTGGGGGCTGAAGGAGATCTGCCATGCTCAACATTTTTACACTGGCCAACGGCCGCCTCGTCCAGGAAGAGATTGAATCTCTGGAAGAGCTCTCCAAGTTCCAACCTATTTGGGTGGACCTTGAGTCGCCCACCGTGGAAGAAAAGCGCTGGATCAAACAATACTATGGCCTGTCCATTCCAGAAGATGCGATGGACGAGGACATCGAGGAGTCTGCGCGCTTTTACGAAGAAGACAATGGTGAGTTGCACATTCGCTCTGACTTTTTAATTGCCGACGAAGACGAGCCTCGTACGGTTCGCTGTGCGTTCATTCTGAATCTGCAAAATGCCGACCTGCGCAGCAAAGGGGTTCTATTTTCCATCCACGACGAAGACGTGCCCGTGTTTCGTTTGTTGCGTTTGCGTGCCAGACGTGCACCGGGTTTGTTGGAAGACGCCAAAGAAGTTTTGCTGAAGTTGTTTGACGCCGATGCCGAGTACTCTGCTGACACTTTAGAAAATATTTATGACAAGTTAGAAATTGCTGGCAAACTGGTTTTGTCTGGCGACGTGACCGACGCCATGGCCGGTGAAGTGCTGGGTGCCATTGCACGCCAAGAAGACTTGAATGGTCGCATTCGCCGCAATGTCATGGACACACGCCGCGCGGTGAGTTTCATGATGCGAAGCAAAATGTTGAACGCAGAGCAGTTTGAAGAGGCGCGTCAAATTTTGCGCGACATTGATTCACTCGATTCGCACACTGAATTTTTGTTTGAAAAGATCAACTTCTTGATGGACGCCACTGTGGGTTTCATCAACATCAATCAGAACAAGATCATCAAAATCTTTTCAGTGGCCAGTGTGGCCTTGCTACCGCCTACGCTCATTGCCAGCTTGTATGGCATGAACTTTCAGTACATGCCCGAGCTGTCGCAAACATGGGGCTACCCGTATGCGCTGTGCCTCATGGTGGCCAGTGCCGTGGTGCCCATGTGGTACTTCCGCAGACGCGGCTGGCTTAAGTAGGCGCATCACTGAGGGGTATCGCGCAGCTCACGGCGAAGGATTTTTCCCACCGCAGTTTTAGGTAACTCTTTTTTGAACTCAACCACCTTGGGTTGCTTGTAACCCGTCATGTTGGCTTTGCAATATTCACGCACCGCCAACTCAGTGAGGGAGGGGTCTTTTTTCACAATCACTAACTTAACAGCTTCGCCTGTTTTTTCATCGCGCACGCCAACAGCGGCACACTCTAAAACTCCTGGGCACAAAGACACTGTTTCTTCGATGTCGTTAGGGTAGACATTGAAGCCGCTGACCAAGATCATGTCTTTCTTGCGATCGATGATTTTGAAAAAACCATGCGCATCTCGAATGCCAATGTCTCCCGATTTGAAAAAACCATCAGCGGTCATGCTGCGTGCAGTTTCGTCGGGACGTTGCCAATAACCCGCCATCACTTGGGGGCCTTTAATGGCTATTTCACCAGCTAGGCCTAGCTCGGTCACTTCATGGCCTTCATCGTCCAAAAGTTTCATGAACGTGCTTGGCAAGGGAACGCCAATGTTCCCCGTGAATTGTGTGCTGGTGGTGGGGTTGCAACTGGCAGACGGACTGGTTTCAGATAAGCCGTAGCCTTCGCAAATGGGGCAACCGGTTTTTTGCAACCACAATGCAGCCACCGCACTGGTGACTGCCATGCCACCGCCCACCGACACCTTGAGATTTTTCCAATTGACTGTGTCAAAGTCAGGGTGATTGGCCAAGCCATTGAACAAGGTATTGACCGCAGGAAAACTGTGAAATGTTTGCGTCGACAAGGTTTTCAACACAGCGGGTAAATCGCGCGGGTTGGGGATCAAAATATTCTTGCCGCCCGTGCGCATGCCCAGCATCATGTTGACCGTAAAAGCAAAGATGTGATACAGAGGCAATGCGCAGACCGAAGTAGGTTGCTCGTTGGCAGGCACCCGCTTCATGACGGGCTCATTCCAAGCCTCTGATTGCAACAAGTTGGCAATGACGTTGCGGTGCAAGAGCACGGCACCTTTGGACACGCCCGTCGTGCCGCCGGTGTACTGAAGGACGGCAATGTCGTCGCTTGTGACCACTGGCTCAACAAATGTGGCTCGCTCTCCGAGACTTAAGGCTTGATTGAATTTGATGGCACCAGGCAGTTCAAAGTCTGGCACCAGGCTTTTCACATTGCGAACCACAAAGTTCACCAAAGCCCCTTTGGGCATGCTGAGCATGTCGCCCATGGCACACAACACCACGTGCTTGATTTGAGTTTCTGCGATGCACTTTTGCAATGTGATGGCAAAGTTTTCAATGATCACAATGGCCTTGGCGCCAGAATCTTTGAGCTGGAACTCAAGTTCGCGCGGGGTGTAAAGTGGGTTGACATTGACCACCACCAAGCCCGCACGCAGAATGGCGGCTACCGCCACAGGGTACTGTGGCACGTTGGGCATCATGATGGCAACGCGCTCGCCTTTTTCTAAGTCCAAGGATTGGAAATAGGCGGCCAGCGCTTGGCTTTTGACATCAGTCTGCGCGTAGCTGATGTCTTGCCCCATGAAACTGTAAGCAGTTCGATTGGCGTATTTGGCAAAGCTGTCTGCCATCAAGCCCACCAAAGACGGGTACTGAGAAGCGTCTATGTCAGCCGGAACGCCCTCAGGGTAACTGCCCAACCAAACACGTTCTTCAATCATGACTCGATCGCTTTCACCAAATCTTCCAACATTTCAGGGCAGTGTGCTGACTTTTTCGCCCGCAGCAACTTGGTCCAAGCGAGCCTCCTCTGCAAGCACTTTGGCCACATAGCCCGTGTCGCTTTGCAAGGCGTCGCCTCCTAAGTAGAAAAGCAGGCCGTCCTCTACCACCCCGCCCTTCATGCGAATGTATTCTTGAAGCACCTGGGTGCCAACACGCATGTTGGTGAGCGGATCAAATGCAGTCAATTTGCCACCATATTTTTCATATTTTTTAACATGAATCTCTGTCATGACCTGCATCAAACCCTGCGCTCCCGCTTGGCTTTGAATGTAAGGATGAAAGCTCGATTCGATGGCCATGACGGCCAAAAGCAAATGTGGCTTGATCTGGGTGGACTCTGAAAGCACATAGGCCTCAGCCACCAAAGCGGCAATGGGCTCTGGCGCAACCCTGTACTTGCGGGCCAGCCAAGCCGCAACAGCCGCTTGCTTGCGCGGAATGTCTTTCAAATCGGTGGCGGTGGCCCGTTCGGCGGTGTTTTGCGGCTCCCACCACAAACTGAATTGGCGCGAGCGAAGCCATTCATAAACCGTCGACTCTGTTTGAGCCAAGATATCGGGCCGAAATAGGGCTACGCTGAGGCCCATGACCACCACCAGGCCCAGCATCGCCAAGCTGCTGTGCGTCAGTGTGAACACGCCTTTGCCAACATCATGCAAAAAGATACTGGCGGCCGCTCTCGTTTTGGCTAAGGTGGAAAGGTTTGAATTGAATGGCATGAGGTGCAAGTATAGGTATTTGGATCAGGGGATAATTGGCATCATGAAGCATCACCGAATTGTTGTGGGTTTGTCTGGCGGCGTCGACTCCGCAGTCACCGCTCACTTATTGAAAAAGCAAGGCCACGAGGTGGTCGGCATTTTCATGAAGAATTGGGAAGACGATGACGACAGCGAGTTTTGTTCGTCCAACATTGACTTTGTCGATGCGGCTGCAGTCGCCGATGTGGTGGGCATTGAAATTGAACACGTCAACTTTGCCGCCGATTACAAAGACCGCGTGTTTGCAGAATTTCTACGTGAGTACCAAGCCGGCCGCACGCCCAACCCCGACATTCTGTGCAATGCCGAAATCAAGTTCAAATCCTTTTTAGACCATGCGCTGCACGTGGGTGCAGAAAAAATTGCCACAGGCCATTACGCGCGCGTTCGTTTGAATGAAACAACGGGTCTGCACGAGCTGCTAAAAGGTTTGGACAACAGCAAAGACCAAAGCTATTTTTTGCACCGCTTGAATCAATCGCAACTGTCGAAAACTTTATTTCCTGTTGGTGAGTTGCTCAAAACGCAAGTCCGCCAAATTGCAGAAGAAATCGGCTTGCCCAATGCCAAGAAAAAAGACTCTACGGGCATTTGCTTTATTGGAGAGCGGCCTTTCAGAGATTTTTTAAATCGTTACATTTCCAAAGAACCCGGCCCCATCAAAGACGAAACAGGCCGAACCATTGGCAAGCATGTGGGCTTGAGTTTTTACACCTTGGGCCAACGCCAAGGTCTAGGCATCGGTGGCATTAAAGCCAAAGGCGCACAGCGCGGCGGTGGTGAACACACGCCTTGGTTTGTGGCCCGCAAGGACATGGCCAAAAACATTTTGTGGGTGGTACAAGGGCACGATCACCCTTGGCTCTTGTCTTCTCAACTTGAGGCCACCGACGCCAGTTGGTGCTCGGGCAGCAAGCCCATGGCCGGTCTTTATGCTGCCAAAACACGCTATCGACAAGCCGATGCCCACTGCGCATTGACATCACCCAATGCGACCGAATTTGCCTTGGCGTTTGATGAAAGCCAGTGGGCTGTCACGCCCGGGCAAAGTGCCGTTTTGTACGACGGGGAAGTGTGTTTAGGCGGTGGCGTGATCAACTCGGCACTGACCTTAAGCTGAACTTAGTCAGAGCCCAAAGTCAACTTGCTTGGCTGCCGTTTTTCAACAGCAAATCTAAGCAGCGCGGCTGTTCTGAAAATGCCGTGGGCAAATTTGCCATACGGCAAGGTTAAGAACAAGGCCATGACCATGCCCAAATGCACCGCCAATAACACTGGCATGGCCGAGGTGTTTTTGGAAAGCATCAAGGCCAAGCCAGTCACACTGATGAAGAACAACAAGGCAATGAACCCTCGGTCCATCGGTCTTTGTTGAGGATCGCCATGCTGAGGGTCACGCGCCAAATTCAAGCGCCACAAACCCAAGGTGCCCACCGCCAATGCAATACCACCCACAGTGCCCAATATTTTGGGCAAGCTGAAGAAGTCATAGGGCGCAGGCCAATCAAATGCATAGTGATACACCGTGGCAACGCTGGTGGCTGCAAAGCACAGCATGAAGCCGTAAAACGTGAGGTGGTGCATGCGTTTGCGCGCCAGCGTGAATGCGTCATCTTCGTTGTTGCAACCATCGCCATGGCCGCCGCCCAAGTACTTCAATTGCAAGGCATCGTGCGCCGCTTCAGCTGCTGCGGGAGCACTCAAAGGCGCACCGCTGGTGGCTGGCGTGACTTCGCGCCAAAACTTGATCACACCCAAAGCCAGCGCCAGAACAGACCACAAGAAAATGGGTGCAAACATGCTCACCATGAGGTTGTGAGGGAAGATGGCATAAAAACCATTTTCAACAGGGCCACCCCACAGCGTGCCGTTGCTTTGAATGGCCAAGATCAAAAACAAACTCAAGCTGAGGGCCAAGGCCATTGACACGGTTAGGCCATTGCTTTTGTAGAGCCCACCCAAAGCTTTGGGCCATGCGTAATCAGCGTAAGTTTGGCCTCGCACTGTGGCCATCGACTTGGGCACATTGATGGCAAATTCATGCGGTGGTGCATATTGGCAGGCGTGCAAGCACGCACCGCAGTTGTGACACAAATTGGCCAAGTAATGAATGTCTGCTTTGCCAAATTCCAAGCGACGCGTCATGGCGGGAAACACCGCACAGAAGCCCTCGCAGTAACGGCAGCCGTTGCAAATTTGGAGTTGGCGCGCCACCTCTTTTTCAGGGCCCGTTAAAACGATTTCACCGCGTGCCAGAGCTTGTGCTTCTTGAGTTAGTTGTTGTAGTGTTTGCATGGTGTTCTATTCAAGCAGCAACGCGCGTGTGTTGGTCAGCTGTGCCCTGCATCACCTGTGTTGCCAAACGCGGCACCGAGTCAGTCATGCCCAAAGCAGCCCTTGCCGCTTCCTGGCCAGCTATACGGCCAAAGGCTGTGCCGATGGTCATGCCAACACCTGCGGTGTAGCCTTTGCCCAAAACATTGCCCGCCATCATCTCGCCAGCCACAAACAAATTGGGGCTTGGCTGATGGTTGAAACGGACTGCAGTGGTGTCATCGGTTTTCAAACCGAGGTAGGTGAAGGTGATGCCGGGCTTGACGGGGTAAGCATAGAAGGGAGCTGTATCAAGTGGCAGCGCCCAATGCGTTTTGGCTGGCGTCACGCCCTCGGTATGGCAATCGTCCAAGACGGTGTGATCAAAATGTCCTGGCACGCAAGCTTGGTTGTAAGCGTTCAGGGTGGCCATGAAGGTGTCTACATTCAAGCCCAATTTCTGCGCCAACTCTGGCAGAGATTGAGCGACGGTGCCTTCAAATACGGGCGGCATAAAACGACCCACTGCTTTGGCATCCGAAATGGAATAGCCAATTTGACCCGGTTGCTGAGCCACCAAGCGGCCCCAAATGGCGTAGCGCTTAGGCCAAAAGTCTTCGCCTTCGTCGTAAAAACGCTCGGCGTTTTTGTTCACCACCACACCCAAAGACACACAGTCGATGCGGGTACAAATGCCGCCGTCGTACAAAGGTGCACGCGCATCAATGGCCACCATGTGTGCTTGGGTTGGGTCGCCAATTTGATCGGCCCCCAAGTTAAGCAAGTGCTTGAGCAATGTGCCTTGGTTGAATCTGGTGCCACGAATTAAAAAATTGTCGGCAGGGAATTCACCAAGCGCATTTTGACCCCAAGCTTCACGCAACCAGCCTAAGTTAGATTCAAAACCACCGGCCGCCATCACGCATGTTTTGGCAGCGATTCGCTCTGTTCGCAGAAGCTCGCCTGTGGGCGTTTTGTGATTCACGATCGCAGCTTTGAAAACGCCATTCTCAATGTCGATTTCATTCACTTCTGCGTTGTACTGAATTTGGATGCCTAACTTTTCTGCGCTTCGGTAATAGGCATTCATGAGCGCTTTGCCACCGCCCATGAAGAACGCATTGGTTCGCGCGGTGTGCAATGCGCCAGACAAAGAAGGCTGGAAGCGCACACCGTGCTTGACCATCCAAGGTCTGCAGTGGTGCGAGTGGCGAATGGCCAAACGCGCCATGTGCTCATTGGTCAGGCCGCCAGTGACTTTCAACAGATCTTGCCAAAATTCTTCTTCAGGATAGGCTTCTTCCAACACATCTTGCGGTGCATCGTGCATGCAGCGTAAGTTGCGTGTGTGGATGGAATTGCCACCACGCCACTCGCGTGGCGATGACTCAAGCACCATGACACTGGCACCCGCTTCGCGGGCCATGAGTGCCGCACTCAAGGCCGCGTTGCCGCCACCAATGATCAATACATCCAAACTCATTCGAGGCACCCCAAAATTAGAACTGATAGCGACGCAAACCGCCGTCCACCGGAATCACAGCACCCGTGATGTAACTGGCCAAAGGCGAAGACAAGAACGTGACCAAATTGGCCATGTCTTCTGGCTCGCCATAACGCCCCATGGGGATTTCGTTTTCGCACTGCCACTGACGGTATTCAGGGGTGTAGTTGCGGAAAATTTGCTCAGAGTGAATGCGGCCAGGCGGAATGCAATTCACGGTAATGCCGTGCGGGCCCACCATGCGCGACAAGCCCTTGGCCCAACTGTGAATACCGGCCTTGGCACAAAAAGCACCGTTCACATGATCGGGTTCGCTTTTGCCAGTGATGTTGATAATCCGGCCCCATTTACGCGCAATCATTTGATCGACCAAGGCATCGGCCACTTGGCGGGGACGGTGAAAGTTCAGGGTCATGGCTTCTTGCCAGGCTTCTTCGCTCACATGCAAATCTTTGAAGCTGCGTGAGCCGCCAGCATTGTTGACCAAAATGTCAACGTGGCCCAAACCTTGGATGGCCGCAGCCGTGAGTTTGGCGGCGGCGTCTTCTGGGTACAGGTCTGACTCGATGATGACAGGGCGGTGTCCACCTGCCGCCACGATTTCATCAGCTACTTCTTGCAACTTGTCGGCGCGGCGTGCTGAGATGGCCAGTTTCACGCCTTCTGCGGCCAAAGCCTTGGCAATGCCTCGGCCAATGCCAACGCTTGCGCCAGTGACAAGTGCTGTTTTGTTTGTGAGTTGCAAGTCCATGATGTCTCTTTGTTGGATGTAGTAGCTATCACCAACACTTTAACTTGAGGACAGGGTGATTGAATGCTCAGGAAAGAATTGGGATATCAAAAATAATGATACCCCTGAGTCGCCCGGTTATTTCGAGGGTTTGACTCGGGCGCCAGTCCAAATACCCTGAGACACCAATTGCTGAGCGCACTCTTTCAAGACCACGCGCGCTGCCAAAGCCACCGGAGAAAGTTCATCTTCAGACAAACTGCAAAGCACATTGACGCGCTGGACATTGGCTTCTGATATGCGGGCCATGTGAAACCTTTCTGCAGCATCCGGGAATCTGGCCACAGCGGCCCAAGGTTGCAAAGTGGCACCCAAGCCTGCATCCACAGCATCCATGAGCAAGGCCAAGGAATCGATTTCTAGAACGATGTTGGGCACCAGCTTGATCCTTGCAAAGGCGGCATCAAGTGTGGTTCGCAAGCCATGCGGCCCCGTTGGCAAAATGAGCGGTTCTTGCTTCAATTGACTCAGTTTGAGGGAGCTGGCCATCTTGGAACTGGTGTTTCTCTTGGCACTGATAAAAAACAAATCTTCTTCAAGCAATGGCATGACACTCCAGCGCCTCGCTGTTTTTAAATCCGGGCTGGGTAACAAATGCGAATCGAACAAAACGGCCAAGTCTAGTTGGCGCGCATTGAGCATGCTTGTGAGGTGACCCGAAAGACTTTCTACCATGTGCAGGCGAACATCAGGATAGCGCTCTCGCAATGCTCGCATCAAAGGCATGCCGAGCACCGCGGCCGTGGTGGGGGCCATGCCGACACTGACGGTACCGGACAAGCGCGATTCTTGGGCGGCGCGGATGGCTTGTTCAGCATGCCTTAACGTGAGTTGGGCTTCTCGAAAAAAAGCCACGCCTGCTTCGGTGGGCGTGACGCCCTGAGGCGAGCGCTGAAGAAGCCGAGTAGACAGCTCGCTTTCAAGCTTGGTGATTTGTTGACTTAAAGCAGACTGAACCACATTCAAGTCGATCGCAGCACGGCTGATGCTACCAACCTCGACCACCCGCACAAACGCACGCAACTGACGAAGTTCCATGGTTCGTCCTAGCCTCGCAACACAGTCAAGAAATCTATCGTCATCATGGCAACATTGTGCCAGTGATGCGACTCAAGCAGATTAAACGGCTGTGGTGCTACAGGGAGCTGCATCAGGCACCCCCAGTTTGCGCAACATCCAACCCATAGGGCAGACATTGGTAAAGCCAAACTGAAACAAATTGGCGCCTACAAATGCGGTGAAAGCCAAAGCCCATGAACTGACAAACAGCGGACTGCTCTCAATGCCTAAGGCAAGTGAGGCCAAGATAAAAATGCCAGCGAAAATGCGAATGTAACGTTCAACGGTCATACAGACTCCTTAGGTTTAAACAACGAGAAATACAAAACAGGGATGACCACCAAAGTGAGCAGGGTAGAAACCAAAATTCCGAAGATGAGGGACACGGCCAAGCCATTGAAAATAGGGTCGTCCAAAATAAAGAACGCACCAATCATGGCGGCCAAGCCGGTGAGCACAATGGGTTGTGCGCGCACTGCGGCCGATTGAATGACCGCTTCTTTAAAGTCCATGCCTTGCGCCACTTGAAGCTCAATGAAGTCGACCAACAAAATGGAGTTGCGCACGATGATGCCAGCCAAGGCAATCATGCCGATCATGCTGGTGGCGGTGAACTGGGCGTTGAGCAAAGCATGACCCGGCATGACGCCAATCATGGTGAGCGGAATGGGCGCCATGATCACCAAAGGTGTGAGATAGCTTTTGAACTGCGCCACCACCAAGAGGTAAATCAGAATCAGGCCCACGCCATAGGCGGTGCCCATGTCTCGGAACGTTTCGTAGGTGATTTGTGATTCACCATCCCACTTCACGGCGTATTCGCGGTAAGTGTCGCTCGGTTGTTGAATCCAATACTCACCCAACTCGCCCTGACCGGGCAAGGCGGCTTCTTTCAAGTGGCTTCGAATTCCAAACAAGCCATACAGCGGCGAGTCTTGCGAACCGGCCATATCACCCATCACATAACTCACAGGCAACAAGTCTTTGGTGAACAACGGTTTTTGAATGACGCCCGTTTTCACTTCGACCAATTCAGACAATGGCACCATTTGACCGTTGGCGGCACGCATGGGCATGGCCAACACATCTTTCAAACCCATTTGCGATTGAAGGGGTAATTGCAACCTAACGGGCACTGGCAATTTGCTGTTGCCATCGTGCAGGTAAGTGGCGTCGGCACCTTGTAAGGCACCTTGCACCGTTTGCGAAATGGCACTGACTGAAATGCCCAGTGTTTCGGCGCGTTGTCTGCGCACCTGCAACCACTGTCGTGGCGCGTCGGCCTTCAGAGAAGTGTCAATGCCGACGATGCCGGGTGTTTTTGCAAAGGCTTTGGCCACATTGGTGGCCAAGGCCTGACGACCCGCTTCATCGGGGCCATAAATTTCAGCGACCAAAGGACTCATCACGGGCGGGCCAGGCGGCACTTCGACAACCTTGATGTTGGCGCCATGAAGCATCGCAATCTTTTCAAGTTGAGGGCGCAAGCGCTGGGCAATGGCATGGCTCTTTTCTGAGCGTTGATGCTTGTCGACCAAGTTGACTTGCAAGTCGCCTTGTTCGGCATCGGCGCGCAAATAGTATTGGCGCACCAAACCATTGAAAGTGATGGGGCTGGCGGTGCCGGCATACGTTTGCACGTCTAGCACTTCTTTTTGTTTGGACAAAAACACACCCATTTCATGCAATGCAGCTGCTGTGTTTTCTAAAGGTGTGCCAGCTGGCATGTCGACCACCACTTGAAATTCGCTCTTGTTGTCGAAGGGCAGCATTTTCAAAATGACCCATTGCACTCCGGCCAAGCCCACCGACAAGGCCATGGCTAACAAGATGCCGCCTAAAAGTTTCCAGCGTTGACGTCTGCTGTTGAGAAAGGGACGCAAGATACGACCAAAAAAATCTGGCAAACGAGCAGCCAAGCCGGTTGCTGCGGGTTGTGCCGTGTGTTCACCATGCGATGGACTGGCGTGATGAGACTTCATCCACTTCAAGGCCAACCACGGCGTGACAGTGAAGGCAATCAACAAAGACAGTGCCATGCCCAAGCTGGCATTGATGGGTATGGGGCTCATGTAGGGGCCCATGAGGCCCGACACAAAGGCCATTGGCAACAAGGCAGCAATGACGGTAAGCGTGGCCAAGATGGTGGGGCCACCCACTTCATCGACAGCGCTTGGAATGATGTCCTTCAAAGATTTTTCGGGGTACAACTGTTGATGGCGGTGAATGTTTTCCACCACCACAATGGCATCGTCCACCAGAATGCCAATTGAAAAAATGAGCGCAAACAAGCTCACTCTATTGAGCGTGAAGCCCCAAGCCCAACTGGCAAAAAGTGTGGCAGTGAGTGTCAAAATAACTGCGCCGCCCACAATCACAGCTTCGCGTTTGCCTAAGGCCAAGCCCACCAGCAAAATCACAGACGCAGTTGCGAAAGCTAATTTTTGAATCAGCTTATTGGCTTTTTCAGCGGCGGATTCGCCATAGTCGCGTGTGATGGTGGCCTCAATGCCTTGGGGCAACACGGTGTTGCGCATTTGTTCAACCCGAGCCCGCACGGCACGTGCTACATCAACGGCGTTTTCACCGGGCTTCTTTGTCACCGTCATGGTTACAGCGGGATACATTTGACCGCTGAGTTCGGCGTTGTTATCAGCTGCAACTGGCGCACTCACGCTGCCACTTCCCGGCATGTAACTCACGTACTGCTGCGCCTGCTGTGCACCTTCTTCAATCTGTGCCACTTCTTTCAAATAAATGGGCTTTCCTGCGTGCACGCCCACCACCACATCGGCAACATCTTTGGCTGACTCAAAAAAGTAGCCCGTTTCAATGCTGATGCGCTGACCGCTTGTACTTTCAGGGTGCATTACAAAACCAGAAGGCCCACTTGCATTGGCGCCTGCCAGTGCAGCTCGCACACTCAGCATGTCAAGCCCACGCTCGCGCATGCGCGTTGGATTTAAGTTAACTTGCACGGCACGCCCCGGACCACCGATGGTTTGCACTTCACGCGTGCCTTTGACTTGCTTCAAATCCATCTCTAGGCTGCGCGCTACACGCTCAAGTTCTAAAGCCGACGGCGCATCTTTGCCCCACAAAGTGACCGCCAACACCGGCACATCGTCAATGCCTTTGGGTTTGACAATGGGTGCCAAGGTGCCCAAATCGCGCGGTAACCAATTTTGATTGGCGTTGAGCACGTCGTACAAACGCACCAAGGCTTCGGTGCGCGGCACGCCTACTTTGAACTGCACCGTGAGCACCGCCATGCCAGGACGCGATACCGAATACGTGTGATCAATGCCCGCAATTTGCCCCAACACTTGCTCTGCTGGCATGGCCACTTTGCTCTGCACATCGGCACTGCTGGCACCCGGAAAAGGAATCAGCACATTGGCCATGGTCACATTGATTTGTGGCTCTTCTTCGCGCGGCGTAACCAGCACCGCAAACAAACCCATCAGCAAAGCCACAATGGCCAGCAAGGGTGTGAGCGCATTGTTTTGAAATTTGGCGGCCAGCTGACCCGCAATGCCAAAACTGCTTGTTTGTTTATCGGGCTGCATGTGCGCCTTTCATGCCAGCTTGCACGGCATCTACGGCAATCAATTCGCCTTCTTTAAGTCCTGCCCAAATTTCGACGCCTGCACTTCCATGGTCGGCACCTAAGCGCACCAACTTCATGGCGAAGCCATTGTCTTGTGCCACATAGACCGCTGTGATTTCACCTCTGCGCAAAATGGCTGTAGATGGCACAAGGCCTTTGGCTTGAGAAGAACCAGCCATTCGCACACGCACTTGTTGACCTGGTACAGCGTTAGCCCCAGCGCCTGTACCAGGCAAATCGAGCTTGATGCCAATGGTTTGACTCACGCCGTCGGCGTTGGGCATGATTTGCATTGACACTGGTTTGATCATGTCGCTGCCCATCAGTACTTGAATGTCTTGCAATTTAGGCAAGGTATTTTTTTGCGATGCAGGCCACTGAATGACCACGCGCAATGGCTGCGGTGCATAGACTGTCATCAGAGGCTTGCCCGGCATGGCCAAGTCACCCGCTTGAGCAGAGGTTTCTAAAACCCATGCGTCATAAGGTGCTGTAACTTTAGAAAATGACTGCGTCACTTTGGCTTGCTCGCTTGCTGCACCCGCACTGTCACGTCCTGCTTTGGCTGCTTTGTATTGCGACTCTGCCAAATCTAATGCAGCCGAACTCACAAAGCCCTGCGCTTTCAAATCCTGTGTTCTTTTGAGTGCTATTTGCAACTGACGCAGTTCTGCATCACTTTGTTGCAACTGTGCTTGGCTTCTCATGACACCGGTTTGCGTTTCCCGGTCATCGATGCTGGCCAACACTTGGCCAGCCCTGACGCGATCGCCCGCTTTGACAGTCAAACTGACAACTCGCCCCGGTATTTGGGACGACAAGGTGCTTTGCTTGACAGCTTCAATCAAGCCGTCCATTTCACTGAAGTTGGCGACTGATTTTTGACCGGCCGCAATGACTTTGACTGTCGGGCCTTTTGTTGGCACTGCAGTTTGAGTTTGACCTTGCAGAGCTGTCAAAGCCAAGCCCAACGATAGGGCAATGCGAATGGCCCAAGTTGATGTCACATCACGCTGTTGATGGCGGGCCAATGATTCAATCTTCTTTTTCATGTCGTCTCCAACGAAAGTGATATTTTATCATATACCCTATGGGGTATGCAAATGCATGCAAAAAAAAGCCTGTAGGTCATACAGGCTTTCGGCTTGGTTTAGAAGCGAATGGGGCTTAAAAGGGGATGTCATCGTCCATGTCGTCAAAACCGCTGGCGGGCTTGGCTGCTGGTTTGCCAGTAGGTGCCGCGCTGGCCGCAGGACGTGGCGCCGCTGCGGGCCGGCGGGCAGAAGCGCCACCCTCATCATCGCCACCACCACTCGGG